>JGI24890J29729_1000283_pt1 | contig 36839 bp, 57 predicted proteins | sample FreactcultureFD7_FD_29729 | JGI IMG/M metagenome (IMG submission 29729)
CACCGCTGCCATATCCGGACGATAAAAATTTATATCAGTGGGATGAAGATATAATAAATTGGGTCGTTATAGAACAACAGAGTAAGGAGTAATTTATTATGCCAGGAGTAGTTAGAAAATATGATCAACATGTAGGACATGCAGGTCTTAACGTACCATTTCATCAAACATTTTATAATGGTGGAAGTTCTAATGTTTTTGTCGACGGTAGAAATGTAATCCGTAAAGGTGATAAATGCGTGTGTGGTGACCCGGCAGTTGGTTGTTCACCGAACGTATTTGCTAATGGTATTCCGGTACACAGACAAGGCGATGCCACAGGCGGACATGGTCTATGGCATCCAAATAAAGATTCTACTGCAAGTAATGATGTTTTTGCAAACTCATAATGGTTGACATATTGATCTTATTATAGCATAATTTAAGATACACTAACGTTACATAGCCAGTCTAAGGCAAGTAACTAACGTGTTTTTGTAAATATCAAACAAATTAATAGGAGATTTTATGTCGACAAATAGATATCAAGATTTCGCAAAGATTGTTGAAGACATGGAAACAGACTTTGAGAAGTTTTATGACAAAGAAGTAGGTGCAGCAGGAACACGAGTTCGTAAGCATCTTCAAGAACTCGCAACTCTATGCAAAGAAATCCGCAAGAATGTTACCGAAGTCAAATCAACTCGAAAAGCGAGTTAACTGACAGTTTAAATAAGAAATTTCTGAGAATATATATTATTATGCCTGAGCGGTTTCGGGCATAATATCATTTTTGGTTTTAAGGAGATATAATCGGCCAAAACAACATAACATGACGGAACTAGCGATTCCTGATCCAGCGTAAAGGAGATAACAAAATGATACGCATCATTCAACAAATACAAAATTCAAAAACTACTTTTCATTACCATTTCGGTAAAATTCTAGAGAAAGCAAGCCCTTCGGCTTGTTAATAGGTGACTAAAATGAAAAATTTTATATCTACTGGCCTTGCCTTATCTCTATTGTTATCTACCAGTTTGGTAAATGCAAACAAACATCACACACATGAACATCATCACAGACATCATGCTCGTAGTCATTCTTCTCATAGTGAAGAAACTCACGGGTTAATAGGAATAGCTAGTTGGTATGGGCATGAATCGGGTAATAGAACAGCTAACGGAGAAAAATTTAATCCGATGGCACTAACAGCGGCACATAGGCATCTACCATTTGGAACTCGGGTTAAAGTTACTAATCTTAAAAATAAAAAATCAGTTATAGTTAGAATTAATGACCGGGGTCCATTTGTAAGAGGTCGAATTATTGATCTTTCAAAGTATGCTGCAAAAATAATCGAGATGGGAGGAACTCAATTAGTTTCGTTAGAATTACAGTAAATAGTAATTAGAATAAATATACAATAATATATTTTAAAGGAGTTTTTAAAATGCCTTCAGGTTTTCAACAAGATTCAAATCAATTAAGCCCTAGTTACTACAGGGTTCGTATTAATATGGGATGGTTCGATCCAGCTAATACTTCATGGAACGCATACGGTGACGCCCCATTAGAAGCAACTGGCAGAATTAATCCGTATAACTGGGATAACTATACCACGTTACCAAGTTCACCGGATAACGGTATCGCATTAGCAAATGGCAATTTGCGTTGGCAGAATATTCTTAACGAATTAGGAAGATTCTCCGATATGCAAATTTTAGATCTCGAAGTGTATTCCGACCATAAAAACGATGCAAACTATGATATTCAAGGTATTGCATTCACTGTCAAGTACGATCGTGATGAATTTTTATTCCCGGCATATTGTAAGGTAATGGAACACGATAATACCGGAACTGATGGTAGTACTACAATCGACGGTGTTACGTATCCGATTTATTATTCTTACAGTGGGGCTGAGTACGATATTGCAACTACTGCTGATGTCGTTAAAGATTTAGTGCTTCGTGGAATCATGTACGGTAGTGGATATCGTTCGTATAGTGAAGAATACCGTAAGTTTGCTAGAGTATGGAATTCGGACAAGGTTGAGGAATTTGAATCATACATTATGATTTATGCTCCGGGCTCAGCTGGAATTGGTGATGCTCAAAACATATTCAATGATATTCTAGTTAGCGAACTTGACGGTACTCCGCTAACAATGGTTAAATCAGACTAAGAAATGTTTCTAGGCGTGTTAATGCTCTTAACAGGGTTTACTATCTCTGCTGTCGCAATTTATTATTCAGTAATAGGCATGGCTGCTATCTTCTCTGCGGCCCCTATACCTATTTACATTATGGGTACAACACTCGAAATAGCCAAACTTGTAGGAGCCAGTTGGCTTAAATCACATTGGCATAGAGCACCGTACTTTATTAAATCTTATATGCTGATTGCGATAATAGTATTAATGGGCATAACAAGTATGGGTATATTTGGTTTCTTATCAAAATCTCATTCCGATCAGAACCTAGTAAGCGGCGAAGTAATAGATAAAGTCTCAATCTTAGACGAAAAGATTAAAGCACAAAGAGAAAATATAGAGTCAGCTCGTAGCGCACTTAAACAAATGGATGAATCTGTTGACCAAACAGTAGCTAGATCAACTAGCGAAAAAAGTGTTGGTAGAGCTGTTGATATTAGAAAATCACAGAATAAGGAGAGAGGCTTACTTAGAAATGAAATCGAAACCGCGCAACATGAAATTGCTAAACTCAACGAAGAAAAAGCCCCTATCTCTAAAGATCTCCGCAAAGTTGAAGCAGAAGTAGGCCCGATTAAGTACATTGCAGCTTTTGTTTACGGTGATAATCCAGATCAGAACGTTTTAGAAAAAGCAGTTACTTGGGTTATAATAATGATTGTTATTGTTTTTGACCCATTGGCGATTATTATGTTAATAGCGGCACAGATGACATTTACGTGGTTGAAACCTGTAAGTCAAGGTCAACAAGAAGAACTGGTTGTTAATCATATCCCCGAGCAGGTTCGCGAACCACTGAGGGACGAAGTAAAGGAAGAGACGATAGTAGAATTAGTCGAACAGCCTGCGGATTATGTAATTGAAGATCTTGTTGAAATACCTTCACAAGATATCAGCGATGAATATCAAGAATTAAAAGTTAAACCAATTGACTTACTATATACTGAATACAACAAAGATAAATTTGCTGGTATAATAATTGATTCACTAAAAGAACCAGAACTTGCTAAATTTATTGATCAAAATAAAGATAAGCCAAGATTTAGTAATTATTCGGCAGACATATTAAGATATTATGCAAGAAGGATATATGAGCTCAGGAAAAATAACAGTAATAACTCCGCCGGATAAATTATTCAATTTAAATCCAAGTTATTTGCTAGTCAAACCTTCATTGACTGTTAAACAACAATTTCAAACTATTTTAAGTCAAAGTATTGATGACCTAACTGTCTTTATTTTTGACGATAATGACATAGATATTGATTGGCTATTGAGTGTAGCAGGGCAAGTCGATTGCGTTATTATCGACATAGATAACTGTGATAAGTTAACTAGCAAGTTTGTCGTTTTTCTGTTAGCTCAGGGAAATACATTCTATATAACGATGGACGAAATTACTCCATACGGTCTGATTTCAAAAAATCGAATTTATGACCTTAATCAAATTGTCGAACAACTAAATGAGGATGATGATGAAGAACTTGAAGACTAGACTTGGCGTTACTGTGAAAGATCATGAAAATATTGCACAGGCACTTCGCCGTCTTAAAAGGAAAGTAGAAGATTCTGGAAAATTTGAAGTATTGAGAAAGAAAGAATCTTACGAAAAGCCGACTACAAAGAGAAAGAGAGAAGCAGGTGCTGCTAGGGCTCGCTATCGTAAGAAATTGGAAAAAGAAGCAGCGGCTTTAAAGGCATTACAGCAATATAAACGTTGACATACACAAAAAACCTGTTACAATATAAATTATTCAAGACGCGAGTAATTTATGGCAAAAGTAGATTGTATGATCGATTTAGAAACTCTGGCAACATCTCCCGATGCTGCTATTCTTACAATCGGTGCAGTTAAATTTGATCCGTTCGGCAATGACGTAGACTTTGAAGAAAAAGACAAGTTCTACGTCAAAGTTGATTTAGATAGCTGCAACGATCTTAACCTTACCGTTAGTGAAGATACACTTAATTGGTGGGCTACTCAATCAAAAGAAGCACAGGAAGAAGCATTTAATTCCGAAGGTAGGATTCATATAGAAGATGCATTTGCAGGACTATACAAATTCTGCTGGGGTTCTCAACGTGTATGGTCAAATGGTGCAGGATTTGATGTAGTAATTTGTGAAACTGTTTTTAACCGTATACATAAAGCAATCCCATGGTCTTATTGGCAAGTGCGAGATGTGCGAACAATGTTTGATCTCGGCATTGACCCAAAGAGACCGGCAGTGACTGCACATAACGCTTTAGAAGATGCTATTGCGCAAGCAATATCAATTCAAAATGTTTGTCGAAAATTGAAAGAACACGAAATCAATCCATTTACAAAGGTATAATATGAATACAGACCAAGCAACAACTGCATTAAATCTCGTTAATGTTGCGATCGATACTATCCAAAAAATTGCATTACAAGAACAGAAAGTCACAGGTTCTAGGAGTCGAGATATAAGATATGTACAATCGATTATTAAACTGCAAGAAAAAAAACAATCCGTTGAAAACTTTTTAAATATAATGAACTAATGTCTATTAAAACAGATTGGAAAAGCGTTTCGTCATATAATATCCCGTTAAAGGATTGTAATGTTCCTTATGATATTACTGAGGTATTTAAGAAGCATAAAACCAAAAAGTATGTATATGTTATAACACATAACAATCTCATCATTAAAGTTGGTATGAGTGCTGCTCGTCAGAAAACTCTAGGAGAACGATCTTACCGACAAGTTGGTCACTCTAAATCATGGGATAAGCCTCTTACTGGTTCTAGTGGATCGGATTGGTATCATGTTGAAGATATCGTTAGGAGTAAACATGGTTACGAAATGCACAAAGATAATATAGTAATAACTGTTTACGATTTTACTGATTACCCATTTGTCTCAATCAACCAAGAAGCCGAAATTTTAAGAGCAGAATCTGAATTGATTCAACAATATACTAATATTATGGGCGAAAAGCCAATTGGCAATATTACAAACGATGAGACAATTTTTAATAAAGGTCTTATCCTTCAAGAAACGTATGATAATTTATTTGATGAAGTTAATGGATAAACAAACTAAAGAAATTTTTTGTATTACTCAAGAAGAGTGTGCAGAGGTAACTCAAGCCATTTCTAAGATATTTAGATTTGGTATTGATACCACATGGAATGGTCGTACTAATCAAGAACGACTTGAAGAAGAACTTGGCGATCTCAAAGCAATGCTGCGCATTTTAGAAGTGTCCGGAATTGTACGAGAAGAAAAAGTAATCGAAGCCTCTAAGGCTAAGATAGAAAAATTATCTGAATGGTCAAACATTGTTTTGTCAGAAATGAAAAGAAACAATATACTAAAAGATAAATAATTTCGTAGATGCTATCGAGATCTACAAAATTCTTGCTTAATTAAAGGAGAAACAATATGAGCATAAAATCACCCATTATTGGCGTGGATTTGGGAACCACCAATTCATGCGTAGCAATTCTAGAAAATGGAGTTGTTAAAATAATTGAAAATTCAGAAGGCGCAAGAACTACGCCATCGATTATTGGCTACACCGACGAAGAAATTCTGGTAGGTGCATCGGCTAAACGACAAGCAGTAACTAATCCAAAAAACACACTATACGCAGTTAAGCGGCTTATCGGTCGTAAATTTGAAGAACAAGCAGTACAAAAGGATATTGATTTAATGCCTTATGAAATTGTTAAGGCAGATAACGGTGATGCTTGGGTCAAGGCAAACGACAAGGAACTTGCACCACCACAGGTAAGTGCAGAGGTTCTTCGTAAGATGAAGACCGATGCAGAATCTTATTTAGGTAAGGAAGTTACACAGGCAGTTATTACTGTACCGGCGTACTTTAATGATAGCCAGCGGCAGGCAACTAAAGACGCGGGTAAGATTGCAGGGTTAGAAGTACTTCGTATTATCAATGAACCTACTGCGGCTGCACTTGCATATGGTGTGGATAAGGCAGATAAGAGAGATCGCAAGGTTGCAGTGTATGATCTAGGTGGTGGTACGTTTGACGTGAGCATTATCGATATCATTAATATCGACGGGGAAAAGCAGATTGAAGTGCTTTCCACGAACGGGGATACATTCTTAGGTGGTGAAGACTTTGACCAACGTTTAATGGATTATCTTGTTAGTGAATTTAAGAAGGATTCAGGTATTAATCTTAAGAATGACACCCTTGCACTACAACGTCTTAAGGAAGCAGCAGAAAAGGCAAAGATTGAATTGTCTAGTACTACACAGACTACCGTAAATCTTCCATATTTAACTGCTGATGCCGGTGGACCAAAGCATTTAAATGTTACTATTACCCGTGCTAAGTTTGAATCAATGGTTGAAGATCTCATTACACGTAGTATCGAACCATGTAAGATTGCATTAAAGGATGCTAATGCTACCGCTAATGATATCGACGAAGTTATCTTAGTAGGCGGACAGACACGTATGCCTAAGGTACAGGAAGAAGTGGAACAGCTCTTCGGTAAGCCTCCAAGAAAGGATGTTAATCCAGACGAAGCAGTTGCCGCAGGTGCCGCAATTCAAGGTGCAGTATTAGGTGGTGATAAGACCGATGTTCTATTACTTGATGTTACTCCACTTAGCCTTGGCATTGAGACTATGGGCGGTGTGTTTACTAAATTGATTACTAAGAACACTACTATCCCAACTAAGGCAAGCCAAACATTTAGTACTGCGGAAGATAATCAGCCTGCTGTCACAATTAAGGTGGCACAAGGTGAACGTGAACTTTATCGCTATAATAAGGAACTTGGTACTTTTAACTTAGATGGGATTGCTCCTGCACCGCGCGGTATGCCACAAGTCGAAGTTACTTTTGATATTGATGCAAATGGTATTATGCATATTAGCGCCAAGGATAAGGGAACTGGTAAGGAAAATAAAATCACCATTAAGTCCGATTCGGGTCTTAGTGAGGCAGAAATTGAACGTATGGTTAGTGAGGCAGAAGAAAATGCAGAAGCTGATGCAAAGGTTAGAGAAGTAATCGAAGCACGTAATCAAGCAGATGCACAAAGCCATTCTCTTAAGAAGGATTATGAAGAATTTAAGGACCAACTTACAGAAGAAGAACAAACTGCGTTCGAGTATGCATTGAAGGCAGTTGACGAATCAACTTCAACCGAGGATGTTGAAGCAATTAAAGATTCAGTGCAAAAGTTATTCGAATCAGCAGGTCCTGTTTTTGCAAAGAAGCAGACAGCTGAAGAAGCAAAGAATAACCAAGCAGCGGATCAACCTGTGGATGCTGAATTCACGGAAGTTGACAATAATAACGAAAAGTAATATACTAACTATGTGGGGTGCTCGGGTGAGGCCCCACATTTTTCTTGCTTATTAAAGGAGAATTAAAATGGCACAATTAAAAACAATTAACACAAACGAATTAGCAAATTTAAGTAGATTTTTAGTGGGAGTAGACCGTATTATAAATTCTCATTATGTTCCGTCGACTAATTACCCCCCGCACAATGTAGTTAAGTATGATGATAACAACTACGGAATTGAAATAGCAATAGCAGGATTTTCAAAGGATCAAATTAGTTTAGAAGTCAACCAAAATATTATTTCGGTTCGTGGAGAACGCATCGAAAACGAAGAACACTTCGAATATCTATTTAAAGGGTTAGCTGCTCGTAATTTTGTAATTCAATTTCCACTATCTGAATTTATGGTAATTCGCGAGGCAGAGGTTAAGGACGGGATGCTTAAGATTTCACTTGAATATGTCGTTCCTGATTCATTGAAACCTCGTCAAATTAAAATTAAATAACTAATAATCCGGGGGAAGAATTCTTCCCCCACTCTTTGGAGAATAATATGGCCGGTACCGATGTTGTCTTTGACAAAAAGACTAAACTTAATGTTTCAGAACCTACTTTATGGAAAGTAGTCTTTCTTAATGATGATGTTACACCGATAGATTTTGTAATTTCATTACTTATAGAAGTATTCAAACATAATTTCGAATCTGCTAGAACAGTTACTATGCAAGTACATGAACAAGGTTCGGGCATTGCAGGAGTATATAATTATGAAATTGCAGAAGCAAAGACATCAGAAGCAACTAACTTGTCTCGTGCTAATGGGTTTCCTCTTCAAATTAAAATGGTGGAAGAATGAGTTTAAAAGAAGCTACTAAAGATAATCATACCCGCGCAGAGCGGCAACCTTTTGTAAAGATTTTGTTTTCCGGAAATATTGATCCAACACTTTATGCTCAATATTTAAAGAACCAATATCAATGTTATGCAATTTTGGAAACTTGTGCAATGGATCACGAGATTTTCAAAGAACTACCCGATTTCCGTAGAGCTCCGCTAATCGATGCAGATTTTAAAGAATTATGGGGAGAAGATAATGAAGAATTACCAGTACAACTGCCGGTAATTGAAGATTATTCAAATTATATCATGAGCATTAAAGACGATCCTGAGAAGTTAATGGCGCATGTATATGTTCGGCATTTAGGAGACTTAGCTGGTGGTCAAATGATTTCTAAAAGAGTTCCGGGGCACGGCAAGTATTACCAATTTGAAGATGCGGATTTATTAAAGACTGCTATTAGAGAACGAATAAACGATAACATGGCCGATGAAGCAAATTTATGCTTCGAATATGCAATTCAGTTATTCGACGAGATGATGACATTAGTTGACCATGAATGATTTTTCGAATACATTACTTTCTATACAGCATTCCTTAGAAGAGAGCTTTAATAGAACAGGTACCGAAATCCAAGAAGAAGGAATGGAGAGATTCAATCAAGCGAACTGGATCAATCGTGTTTGGTCCAGTAAGTCCTATCGACGGGCGCATCTTAATGTAGTTGATTGTAGAGAAAGTAGCGGATTATGGATGATGCATTGTTGTATCTTCCCGCATCTACATAATACTGCTCCAATTTATGGGTTTGATATTGTAGCATTGCGTAATAAAATTACAGGATGCTTTCACGATTTCAGTCCAACTGCCGATAAACAACATCCTATGATTAATTGGTTTTCGACCGAATCTAAAAAACTTAATTGGAATAGAACACGTGAGTTACCAGACTGGGCTAAACTTATCTTTTCTAACGACGTAATTGCTGCTAGCAATGTACAAGAAGAGGATGAACTAAATCAAATTGTTGAGCTTGTGAAAAGAACAACAGAGTATTATCTTAATAATGTTAGGCAATCTAACGATGCCATAGACGAAACAATTATCTTTCAAAACTATTATTCATATAATCAAAAACAAAATCCACACTTATATACTCCTAGGATTATGGAGAGTTTAGGACTCGATCACGAAGGAGTAACTATATTTGTTGAGAAATGTTTGTTCCCGGAAATATTCAATTTACTACATTAGTCATACATTTAGCAAAAAAGAATATGTCTGATGCTAATTTATTACTCTTTGTAAGCAGGTTGCAAACTATAATAAGTGATTAATAAGATTACAACAACCTAATAATAAGATATGTTTATTGTAATCTAATTATTCGTAAATAATACAAAGCCGGGAGCGAATCGGCTAAGAGCGAATAATGAAATTAATACAAACTATCATTCTCAGTGTACTCTCATCTATAACGATTCTAGTGCATGCTTCACAACTGGTTTATCAATTTAATTGTGTAACGGCAAGTGACTGTAGCCCAATTTCTGTAAAACAAGGTAATTAAAGTAGCTGTTAATTCTTTCTGTAATATAGAATCCAATAAATAGTGTTATGAAGACACTAGAAAAAATATTATCGAACCCGTGATTAGCTTTAATAACATTAATACTAGCATTAACTATTAGAATCGAAAATCCTGCGTTTGTCGAAAGTATTCGTTTACGATATTTTGATACTATTATTACTAGAAAAACAGTTGTCGAGTCTGAAGGTATTGCGATTGTTAATATTGACGACACAACTTTAGAGAAATTTAGTCAATGGCATTTTAGAACGCACCATTAGACGATGCAAAGAACGCTGTGAAAACAGCACTACAAATGTTAGGAAATTTAGAGGAGTTTAACAATGAGGTTGCAAAAGAAGGAGTCCCACTATTTGGGATGGGGTTGGGAATCAATACAGATACTGTTGTTGTTGGTAATATGGGTAGCAGCCAGCATTTTGATTATACCTGTCTTGGTGATAGGGTTAATATTGCTTCCAGGCTCAAATGACAGTCAAAACAGTACGGGGTTAAAATCATTCTGGGTACGAAAACTAGATTGACCGATGTGCAGAGATGATTTTACAGAAATTACCGATCAAATTCTAAGTAACTATCGTACAACGTTGAAATAGTATAAACTGTTTATAAATATCATTATCACTATTATAAAGAGGAATTATGATGAAACAGAAAAAGTTAGTTATGGAACTATATCGAGCATGTGTCGATCATAATATTAAAAAAGAAAAAGAACTCATCGATGAAGAATTTAGAAAGATCATTAAACGCAAAGAAAAAGGAAAAACACTCGGTACAACGTGGACTATTATAAGGTGATTTATGAAAATATGGATTTTATCAAAAAAAGAAGGATTTGAGTACGAAAACGGAAGACTGATTGAAAGTTTCAATAGTAAAGGTATTGAAGCAGAAGTGGTAGATCCTAGTTCTTTTGATATCATCGTAAATAAAGATATTAAGCAGGGATTGCGCTATAACGGAAGTCCTGTGGAATTACCAAATTTATTATTAGTAAGATTCGGTGCCGGTATTAGTAAATTTATGCTGGCATTGATTCGACAATTAGAAAAATCTGGTGTGGTTTGCATTAATTCAGCAAATGCTGTCGAAACAGTTAAAGACAAGTTATATACATCACAAATTTTAAGTTCACAAAGTATTGCAATTCCTAATACGATGATGGTTCGATTTCCAGTTGACCCGGAAGTAGTTGACGAAGAAATTGGTTACCCTTGTGTAGTGAAGATTGTCACCGGTAGTTACGGCGAAGGAGTCTATCTTTGTGATCGCAAAAAGGACTTTAAAAAATTAATGGAGTTCATCGAAACACTCAAATCTTCAAAAACACTATTAGTACAGGAATACATGGGAGAACGTCCTGGCGAAGACTTACGAGTGCTTGTTGTTGGCGGTAAAGTAATTGGTGCTATGAAACGTAGCGCCCCGGAAGGTGATTTTAGAGCAAATATTACAAACGGCGGCACCGGGCAAGCATACGAACTTACCGACGAAATCGAATACATTGCTCGAGAAACTGCAAAAGTGTTAAATCTCGACATTGCCGGAATTGATTTGTTGTTTGACTCTAGAGGATTTAGAGTTTGTGAGGCAAATTCAAATCCTGGATTTAGTGGTTTTGAAACTTATTGCGATATTGATGTTGCTGAAGTAATTACAGACTATATCAAATTCCGCTTGTCATAAAAAGTCCCACATTTTATAAAACAAAGGTTGCGCACCGTGGAATAACAGTAAGAAGATCGGTGCTCACTCTGAAGAACGTAAGAAAAAAATATCCGAGTCAGTCAAAATGAAAGAACTCGGATATAACGGACAATAAGTGCCCCTGTTTAAAATGTGAGGGTAGCGAATCTTCACATTTACGGCCGGAGCCGCCGTGACGCCTTAGGCACAGATAACTGCGACGGTCCTAAGGTGAATCTTAACTTTCCCCGGATGATACAGATTTTTTACCTTCGTCATCTAGATTAAATTGATTAATCTTTTCTTCGGCATGCACACGACCGCGTTCAATAGTTTTAAAACCAAAGCATTAACCCTTGTAACATCAGGATAATGCCAGTAATGGCAAATACAAAACTACCGTAAAACAGGTAAGCACTTGCTGATAAAATGCTTGTTGATAACACTACAATTGCTAATTGATATGATGTACTTGCATATGCTATCCAAGGACTTTTCTTTTTAGCAACATCACGTTCTGTTTCTAATTTCTTAGCCGCAGCAAACAATTCTTGCTTTCCTTCGTTATTTACCGGGTCACTTTCGTAACTTGCGGCCTTTCGGGTAAAGTTTTCTTTTAACGCAACGTCTTTCGTTTCCACTGCTGCTAATTCGTACATTGTTTGCTTAACACTTTTTGCTTGATAGAAATTCCAAATGTCATTAGCTTTAATAGTATTATTCATAATAGTACTATTAATTCCATTGTTAATAAACGTATTTGCTGCTAACAATGCTGCAAAGATATTAATAACTAATCCAATTCTACCTTTAATTTTTAAATCTGTGTTTTGAGTTTTTTCTTCAACTTTTCTCATTGCTTTCAATCCAACATCTTCAAGTGCCATTAACTTTTGCTCCTAAATTAAATTGTTCGACCGGATCAATTTTTATAAATTGATGTCTTCCGTCGACATATACTATTTTAAAATATTCGCCTTCATTCCATCCAGCGGTCTTTAGGTTAAAGTCTCTATCTAACACAAGCCGATCAGGTCGAACATCCCAATTATAATCACTATAATATGTCATTGATCAATCCCTTCAAGCGTCGTTTTTGCTATCAGCACGAGCAATACGATCTACATCAGGTTTCAACCCTAATGCATTACTTATTACTGTGTTGATTCTGATAAAACCGTGATTCATAGTTTTTACACAGTTATTTGATGCTGTGATAATGCCAGCCATTCCTTTTACAGAACCGGTGATACTTGCTAAAATGAATTTAAGTGTTAGAAAAACAAAATACCCTGCTACTAATGCAGCAGCGATTGGGAATCCCACTTCTGATACTAGTTTGAAAAAGTCCATCGATTCGCTCCCGGTCTTTGTATAGTATTTACCATATTGGGTAATCAAAAAATTTGACCAAAAACGAGTTTGACAATATAATAGTACTCGTAAAGGCATAACTAAGGCTATAATTGTGACATTAAGGTTAGCAAACGTATGAGATCTTAATAAAGAAAAGGCAACAAACAGGCAATTATACAGATTAAGGGTGACGGGCCGTTGTAATACCGTTAGTGAGTCCTTTCTGATGTGCAAAGGTAACTAAATCTAGTCTCTGTAACTAGGCTTCAATTCACTACCCTAGCCTTCTAGTTAGGATGCCTTTGAAATGATTGTCCATGACAGATAACATTTGAATTGTCGTAATAGGTTAAGTATAAGCAATTATATTGTTGATCCAATGCGTTCATAGTAACAATTGACACCGAAGTTACTTTAAAAATCGTAGTAGGTGGGGTAAGGTACAGAGCCCAGAAACGCGGATCTCATTAATACCTACTGTCAAAGCGAAGCGACTCAGATGAGAACCTTTTAAGACATCCCTTTACAGGGTGTCTTATGGCTCTACAATCTAGATGAGTATTATATTACTGAGAGAAAGAAAAGAAGATAATGCGATCAGCATTATCTTAGATCACACATGTGATCTTTTAAATACTATATGGATATCTTAGATCTATTAGAAATTTTCACGTACATTATAATGTTTGCTGTAATAGGATTTTTTATATCAGCTTTTTTAGAGTTGTTTATTAAATAAAACTCTGCAATCTTTGAGGAATAATTATAGAATGTGTTATTTTGATAACATACATTAACACTATTAATGTTTCTCCTATACAGTTACAGAACGAAGAAAATATGACTATCATTCAAAGGTTAGCAACAGATTTAAAAGATGCAAAATGTTATCAGGGCACTGCCCCAACCAATTCAATTTGGCTTTTATTAAAATGATGCTAGACTATATACTTAACTTAAAAAAGAGGTAAATATGAATAAGTTAGTAATTGTAGCGTTTGCTGCACTTTTTACAGTTGGATGTGCTTCTAAGGGTAGTGTAGAAGCGTTATCTTCACGTGTATCTGCTCTTGAAGAATCACACACAAATCTTGAAGCAGATCACGCTACTATCAAGTCTGATCACGAAGCAATTAAGGCAGAACATGCTGACATTTCTTCAAAGCTCGATCGTGCATTTGTGAAGAAGAACTTAAAGTAATTTTTTGAGGGTAGTGTTTATGGCTAAGAAATCTAAAACTTATAAAGCAGCAGTTCGTGCTATGAAGACTGCCCGAAAGAAAAAGTAAACTATGATTAAATGGTTTAAAAGATTGTTTAACAAGGAATATGTTGGATATCAACCTCCTTGGATGAAAGGCTCACTTAAGAAAAAATCTGTGCGATAGTATAGAATTTATAAAGTTCTGTATGTGTAGTTCTACCGAAAGGCTGAAGTCGCAAGGGTGTGTGATACAGACATTAAGAATTGTTGTAATTCCATTAATGAATTAGGATTAGTTAAAGGTAGAATTCGACGAAGTAGTAAGTAGTTTGGGGTAGACGGGAAGTTCGACTCTTCCCCACCTCCACCATAAAGCATATTAGTGAGAGCCGTTAAACCGGAATTATGCGGATTCTCATAAGTGATTCCGGGGCTAGTATGTTTTATAATGGGGGTGAATTGGAATCGATACACAAATCAGGGACTATGGAGAATCGGCAATACGAAAGTCGTTAGGGTTGGGATTTCCTGGCCGAAGAAGTAAAACCTATAGACGCAAACGCATCTAAATTTGAGTATATGACAGTTGACGTTGATTTGTTCGCAAGCAACGATGCAGCTGAAATGGTAGCTTAAACACCTACAACTCCGGGGCAGTTATGCCTTGTCAAATAAAATAACAATAAACCCGCTTCGGCGGGTTTATTTTTACCAAACTTTCGTGGCTTCTAAAATAAATGACTATATAATAAAACTTCTTTTAACATAAGAGCCTACACCATGTATACAAAAAAAGAAATTATTGATATTTTTTCCCACGAAGTAGCCGAAGACGATCATGAGATTATTGAGTCAACATTGTTAGCAATTCGTCAACGACAAGTTATCGCTCAGTTTGACATAAATTTAAAGCCATTATTTCCCGAACAAGCAGATCGAGAAGTGATTGCAAGTATATTAATGCATACTACCGGTGACTTTGATGCTATGATGTCGTTTGCGCAAAATGTAGGAAAACATGATTTTGTAGATTATGATAAGTTCTTAACTAATGATAAAGTGCAAGACATAACTGAATGGTTTACTGGCGGCGAATACGAATTAGCAGCATTTAAGAAATTAGCAAACTTTAAAACTTCAAATAAAGGACCCGGAGAAATTGCATTGTCAATTATGGCTCCTAAATTTTATAGTGTAGGCGACAAAACAGCCCCTGGAGATTTCATTTACACAAATGTTCAAAATGAAAAAATTTCAATAGAATTGAAGTCTGCAAATTCTCCACGTTCACACGGTGGACGACTTCACGATGAGACTCGTTCTAACCATGACTGGACCGAATGTTTCAATGTATTGAAATATATTCCGACAGTGAACGGTAAATATACTTTAAATCAATACCTAACTTTGCATCGTAAAACCTTGACAGACATTAAAAAACGATCAATTGCTAACGTAGTAGTTGATGCTAATTTTAAGTTTGCGATTGATACAACACGATTAAAAGATCTTTTAGTACGCGGTTCTGAAGAAGAAATTAAAAAGGAATGGGGTGTTCAAAGTTTCTATAATTATAAAAATTATTCAAAGTTTGAAAAACTAATCTTTATAGATTTTTATGGTGGCAGATCGTTAGTCACTGAAGATATTAAAAATGTACAAGATCAACTAAAATATGGAACTGTGATTTTTTGCGGAGATCTGAGAAAACATTCGAGAGAAATTATGCCGCAAATAACCATAATGGGCCCGCATTCTCGGTTGAAAACATCCAAAAAAGAGGATGGGTACACCAGCATTTAATATAACCGATCACTTTTTAATAATTAGAAAAACGTATTGAAGAAGGTCGGTAATAAGGCAAGGATTAATCTCATATATCATAATATTCTCACAGATTAATTGTTAACATATAAATATTTGATTAAAAATGATAGACGATTTACATTATAGACTGAAGACAGCATTACACAACAGCCTCTACTCGTACCCCGATTATAAGGATAGTGTACTGCATCGAATTATTGATGATTTAGAAAACTACACAGCTTTTTCGGAAGTTTATTATAACTATATTCCCGTAGAAAAAGTAATAGAACACGATTTCGGAAGTGGGTTAATAGGTACAAATTTAGACACTTCGGATATTGATTTACTTTCTCTTAATACATACAAGAAGACATTAAAATATATAAATGCTCAAACATCTTATAGTGATATCATATGGACTTACGAGAAAAGAGATGGTAGAACATTTGATTACGGCGCAATGAGTTTTACTTTAGTATATCGCCAACTTAATAAAGAATTTTTGTCTCTAGGCGATGCAACTAGAAGTGTTTCTCACCTAGGTGCTATTAAATTTAACTTACTTACCGTGTATAATGAAGATATTTTTAAAGAATATCACAATTATCTATTGGCTCCAGGAAGATCAATACAATTTTGGATTAGATTGATGAATATTGCTTATCAATCGTTATTGGTATTGCCAGATAAAGAATTTAATTGGTATTTAAATCCTGCACAAAATGAATTATACTCTAAAACATTAGAAATTTGGTCATGGTTAGGTCTACCATACCCTGAGTTATGTAAACAAGGATACGATCCTCTACTATCAAAGTATGTGTTTCAGTATATTACAATTGCTAAGAATATTTTAGAAAACAACGATTATCTATTTTCTGAAACAGAAAAACAATATATAATCGCTTTAAAAAATGAAGAATTAAGTTACAAAGATTATTTAGAAATTAAAAAAAATATTTGGAAACCGTTCAGAAAGGCCGTAGAATCTATTTCACATAGGTATTTTTTGGGTTACGGTAATACTATTGAAAAATCTACAAAGTACTTAGGAACCGACGGTGACATGTACATATTAAATTTATTCAATTCAGGAAAATAAAATAGCATAAATTAATCTTAACGATGTATTGGTTCACTTTAACAAATACACCCCAAAGATGTTACTGTATAAAAAATAACAAAGATTTAAAATGGCAACAATTTTTACAATTAATAATGATAACGAACTCGAAGAAGTTACACAAATATTTGGCGGACAATACGATCACAGAAAGCATATTTTCTCAGTAGAGAATAAACTTTCTTGGAGTAAATTTGAAATTACAAACCTAAAGTTAAAGAATGTAGGGTCTGATATCTTTTCTACAAATGATTACTACGAGACAACACCTCATTGGCATTATGGTGCAGAAGAACGATTAATTTTATCCGGGACAGGTAGATTTTATATCCCAACCGAAAACGAAATGTATGTTATAGATGTTGAATCAGGTGATTTAATTTGGCTAAGTCCTTGTTTGCAACATTGGTTCGAAACGGATAGTATCATGGCTGCACGATTTTTTTCTGAAGATAACGCGCATATCGAACATAAAAATAACATTTCGTATGAAGTTACTAACTGGCATGCTCTATACAATCAAGGATTTAAACCACGATTATAAAAATTTTAATGACAGGGTCGAGCGGGGTTATTGGATCACACATGTCTGCTCGATTAGAAAAAACTTTTAAAAATTGGAGAAGTATATTAAATGATTGAAACAGGGCATGTAGAACCTTGGTGGAACCAACAACATCTTTATCTTAATTACGTCGATACACAATTTAATAACAAAGACGATTTAATAAGATGGGGCAAAGACGGATTTCTTTTACATGATCATGTCGGAGGGGTTTACATACTTCAACGTGAAAATACTATTTGGGAAGATCTGTTCTTTACAAAATTTAACGGTAAAAATGTTGGTGTAACTGCATTTAAGATGCGCCCAGGCTTTTTTATTCCAGGTCATTGTGATAGTTATTCGTTTTATAAAATGAAGAACAACATTACCAATTTATCACAAATAAAACGGGCTGTTATTTTTCTCGAAGACTGGAAATCTGGACATTTTTTAGAGGTTGATAATACTCCGATTGTTGATTGGAAAGCAGGAGATTATGTTATATGGCAAGGCGACACACATCATCTTGCCGCAAATTTAGGATCTGAAGATCGATATACTGCACAAATAACATTTACCTATGATTAACAGTTTCAATAGTTGGGGTAATCTTAAAGAAATTGTTGTAGGTACAGCAACAAACGCGCATTGGCCTGTAAATTGTCCGGTATTTCGACAAAAAGAAATTTCAACTTCATGGAAGGAAACACCTGTTCCTAGAGGCCCGGTCGATGAGGCTATTATTAAAGAAGCAAATGACGATCTTGATAATTTTTGTCACATACTAACCAGTTTAGGTATTACTGTACATCGCCCTACTAATTTAGATTTTAAATCTTTTGATGGTATGTATAACTATTGCCCGAGAGATCGTATACTAGTTATAGGAGACAACGTCATCGATGCTCCCATGGCCTACCCTACAAGAATACCGGAAATTGAAGGATTACAACATGTGTTACCGACTAGCATAATTCATTGCAACGACCCAACTGCAATGTTCGATGCTGCAAATGTCTGTAGATTAGGGTTTGATCTCTTATATCTCATTAGTCAAACTGGCAACAATGCTGGGGCAACATGGCTACAAGAAGTTTTAGGTTCGCAATATAAAGTTCACAAATTAGATAACATTTACAATGGCGTTCATATTGATAGCACGATCAGTCCGGTTCGAGAAGGACTAGTAGTCTTAAATGCCGATAGAATTAATGATAATAATTTGCCATTAATTTTTAAGTCATGGGACAAAATATGGATTACAGGAAATCAGGTGGTCGAACAACCATTTGTACACTATCCGTATGCTGGAAAATATATAGCATTAAATTTTCTTGTAGTAAATCCAAAGTTAATTATTTGTGATCCAAAACAATCTTATCTTATTAATGAATTAAAAAAATACGGTGTTGATTGCATCGGTACTGATTTACGACACAGTCGCACACTAGGCGGCGGTCATCATTGTGTAACACTCGATTTAATTAGAGAATAATGTTTGAACCAGAATTATTTTGGGCAAATATTCCTGATAGAGATGATTATCTAGGATTTTTAGATTCTCTTATACCTCAATGTTTTCTTAAAGATTTTAAAGAACCGTATTGCATTTGGACCGGAACTGGCGTACTTAATGCATCTAAATTTAAAGATGTTCAAAACTTACATTTATTTTTGTACGAACCTCTACGAATAACTAATCAAGAATTATCAGTTGAATTAAATTGTCTTAAAGACTTTGCAATAACAGTATATATTCCTAATTTAAACATTGAACCGCTAGCTAAAAATTATCCAAATTTAATAATAAAAACTCTTGATTTATTTTTTATTATCTCCGGCCTCACATATTTTTGTATGTACAAAGACAACGACAATCATGTAGACCATCAAGACCTAATATACAAAAAGTTTTGGTGCGGAAATTGGCGATATACAGTACACAGGCATTTGATAATGTGCTACTTGGCAACGCTTAATGGAACTTATAGTTGGCATTTCGATTGCGAATATAACGTGCTCTTATCTAATTGTTGGTTTGATTTTAAGAAATGCCAATCTCTTAATTTTGATGTATATGCAAGACTTATTAATGGTTGCAACATGCTTACGAAAGATCAATTTTCTTTAGATCAGCTACCATTTATGCCGATTAAAATTAAAGATTTAACATATTCATATTATCCTAATAATAAAAAATATGCACCCGGATCAATGGAGTTTCATCAAAGTTACACAACTGCATTCTGCTCCATTATAACTGAATCGGAATATGATTATCCTTTTGGATTTTTAACGGAGAAAACACTTTCTCCAATTCTTTACTTTAGACCGTTTGTTTTAGTATCGTCACAACATAGTCTCAGATTTCTAAAAAAGTATGGATTTAAAACGTTTAATCAATGGTGGGACGAAAGTTACGATCATGAAGAAGATCATATGCTGCGTATGATGAAAATATTTAAAGTTATTGATTACCTCGACTCACTATCGTTAAATGAACTTAAACAAATTTATGCTGATATGTTACCAACTTTAAAACATAATCGAAATATTTTAAAAGAAATAATCGTCAAAAACCCTTTATTTTAACTAGATACTAATTTATAATTATTATATGAAAATAGTGAGACTTAATGGAACGCATAAACTTTATTATCAAGGATTTACACACGGACTTAGGTTTGATTATATAACTTGGGATGTAAGAGTATTGATCGATAAAATTGAAACCCGATACGGATATGACGAATCAAAATGGACGCATTATAGATCCCGTAAAGGTCGTCCGTATTGGATCGGTTTTAAAGATCCGAAAATTATTAGTTTTGTATTAATGCTTTAATTTTTTATAGGGAGCAAATCTTTCGTAACACACTATTTTTAGGAAACAAGATGATTGATTTAATATGTTTATTAAACTCACAGGATAGTGTGTTTTATATTGATTTGCATAATCAAACGCATACTAACTTTAGACCATGGGCAATTTTAGAAATAACAAAATGGGGCCCAAGACAGTTCGATATTTATGTAACTAAAGAACAAGCAGAAACGGCTGCTAAGTTATATGGAATAATTATTATTGATAAACCCTAAATACCTATATATTAAAGGTGAAATCATTACCTTAGAACTGAATAACCGTTGACAACGTCTTAAAAGACGTTATAATACAAGAGCATTTTGAGGACATAGCTCAGTCGGTAGAGCATATCACTTTTAATGATACGGTCGAGAGTTCGAGCCTCTCTGTCCTCACCATATAGAAACACATGTATTTTTATATGGTGATATATACTATATGGAACACTTTTTCGATATAGATATTAGATACCTTAATTTATTTTCAATCATGTTAGGAATGTCATTAGTAGTGCTTTCTAATATGTGGGGCGGAAGAACTCGATACACTAGAATTGTATTTTTTTATATGGCATACTTAATTTTCTATTATGGCTTCTTAAGGCAAAATTTATGATCAAGCACATTTATGTTGATATGGATGGAGTACTTGCTGACTTCTTTAAACGCTTTGAAGAACTGTTTAAGGCAGAACCAGAAATAGATTATCCAAGCAACACTCAAAAAAAGAAAGCATATCAGAAACGCTGGTTAGACTTCATTGAAGGAAAACAGTTCGAAACCCTTGATCCAATGCCTGATTTAGAAATGGGATTGAGAGGTCTTAGAATTCTTCAAAAAGCTGTCCCGGTAGAAATTTTAGGTTCTACTGCAAAACCAGAGTTTATAGATGAGCTTGGAAGACAAAAGAAAATTTGGCTCGATAAACAAGGAATTGATTTTAAACCAATCTTTGTCCCGGGCAAGCATTTAAAAAGGCAGTATGCAGGGCCAGGTAAAGTACTAATCGACGATACTGCTTCTAACATCGAACAATGGGAAGAAGATGGAGGTATTGGAATTTTGCATAAAGACTGGACTAACACTTTAATTAAACTTGGTAACGTAGGATAATGGTAATACAGCACTTTCATAAGGTGTAAGATGCAAGTTCGAATCTATCTATTACCTCTAATTTAAAATGTAAATAACATCACAAACAAATGAGGATTTTATGTATAAAACAATTATCGCAGGCAGCATTGCATTAATAGCAATCTCACTTACTATTATGACTTGGATTGTTAATCGGGAAGATTCGATTAGAATGGAAATCGCTGCACAAAACGGGTTAATTCAATGTAAAGTAGCAAATTATGTACTTTGGAAGAAAGAGTGCGACAATAAATAATACTTTAGGAGATTTAAATGTCACACAGATTAAAAATTCAACATTGGCATGCCGGTTTGTTAGTTACCCACGAACATATTTTTAAAACTTTTGATGAAGCGTTAGCTTTTTCTTTTTCTTTTCATAAAATTGCAAAAATGAAGATTTATGACGATGCAGATCAATTAATGCACGAAGTCATACCATGTTTGTTTGATGAACTAATGTACGCATAAGAGAAACAATATGGCTCAACATAAACTTAGAATGCATTTTTGGCATAACGGTAACCTTGTAACACACGAACATCATTTTAATTCATATGAAGATGCAAGCGAGTTCGCATTTCAAATTGTAAAACCGTCGTTGTTAAAAATTTATAACGAATACAATGAATTGATTTACGAAGTAACCGCAGGGATGTTTGATCCAGCAGATTCATACGCTTAATTGCGGGATTAGTTTAGAGGTAACTATGCGGTAAAGTTGCCAACCCGAATGTCGTGGGGTTGAATTTCATCTCTCGTTCCAATTTTATATTGACAATTAACAGCAGTTGTCATATAATACTTTTTTAGGATAATTGCAGCAAACAATTTTATGTCATCTGTTTGGTTATATTCTGATCCACATTTTGGCCATCACGGCGTTTGTCGATTCTTACGTAATGACGGAGTTACAAAATTGCGTCCATGGGATGATCCTGCGGAAATGGACGAAGATATGGTTACCTGGTATAATGAATGTGTAAGACCTAACGATAAAATATATTTCTTGGGAGATGTTGTAATTAACCGTAAGGCGTTAAGTACTTTACATCGACTAAATGGGGATAAGGTTCTCATTAAGGGAAACCACGACATTTTTAAGTTGCATGAGTATACTGCACATTTTAGAGACATTCGTGGTTACCATGTGATGAACAACATAATTCTTAGCCACATACCGGTTCATCCAGAAAGCAAAGGTAGGTTTAAAGCAAACATTCACGGACATACTCATGCTAACAGAGTGAAAGTTGACGGGATTATCGACCCCTATTATCATTGCGTATGTGTTGAACAGACCGACTACAAACCCATTCTGTTTGAACAGGTTTTGGCTAGAATCGAAGCCGAGAGAAAAGAGTGTTAATTTCCCGCACATTAAGAGATCTACAGTTGTAATAAAATTGCAATCTTATTATGTTTAAATAAATGACGTATGCAGCAGATTGTTATTCGAAATCGTTGTTAGTTTAGTCATTACGGTATTTACTGAAATGGTGCTAAAACGTTATTTTCAAAAACTGATAAAACATAATGAAAAATAAATACCGTTCAATTTTTATTTCAGATGTACATCTTGGTACAACAGATTGTAAAGCAGATTTACTTTGTGATTTTTTAAAACATAACTCAGCTAACACCATTTATCTTATCGGTGATATCATTGACGGATGGAAAATTCAACAAAATCGATTAAAATGGCATAAATCACACACAGATGTTATTCGTCATTTACTTAAACATTCAAAGAAAGGTTCTAAAATTGTTTATGTAGCCGGAAACCACGATGAATTTCTTAGACCTTTGTTACCTTATAATGTGTCATTTGGACAGATTATCTTTGTCAATAAAATTGATCATGTTGGAGTAGATGGGAAAAGATACCTAGTTATCCATGGCGACATGTTTGACGGTATTTCTAAATTAGCACCCTGGATAAGTTATTTAGGTGATAAAGCATATGATGCATTACTTTATTTGAATACTAAGTACAACTGGATACGGCATAAATTGGGATTCGGATACTGGAGTTTTAGTAAATACTTAAAACATAAAGTCAAGGGCGCAGTAGATTTTATTTTTCAGTTCGAACAAAATTTAGCCGATTATTGTAAACGTAAGTATTATGATGGTGTGATTTGCGGACATATTCATCATGCAGAAATAAAAAGAATCGATGATGTTATATATATGAACGACGGTGATTGGGTAGAATCCTGCACAGCACTTGTTGAACATTTTGACGGAACATTTGAAATTATTACATGGGAGCAATTTAAAGATGTATATTCTAGTAGCATTACAAGCAGTAGCAGCACTAGGGACTAGTCTGTTCTGGCAACCAATAGGTGAGTTTGATACCGACCAGTCATGTAAGGTGGCAGCTGAACACCTGCAGAAAGCAAAAGATCATAAAGAAGGTGAGTTGTACGTCTGTTTGAAAAAGTAACTATACATAGGTTGCCTAAATTAAGTTTCTGTGGTAAAATATGTTATCATCAATGTTAACAATAGAAGAGTTTTATCTCAAACATTATGTTATATCTCTTTTTATTGTGGTTTTCTGTTATTATGGGATTATAGGTTTGGTCGCAGTCATCTGTAATAGGATTTTTGGTTGTCAGGAAAAGTAAGTTTATGTACATTTGTATTTGTAATGATTTCAATGAACCTGAACTAAAAAACATCATAAAGAATAATCCAAAGATAACAGTCGAACTTTATGTTTGCCTAAAAAAATAATGTCAGAGAAACTTAAATACCTTTGGCAAAAATCAAAGGAATATATCGATAATAAGTATCCCTATTCAAATGAAAAGACAGAAAAGTATTTAGAAAAATTCGCCGAACTAGTTATTAATGAATGTTCAGATTTAAGTGATAACAAATTTTATTTTAAGAAAAAACTTAGGGAATATTTTGGATTAAAACTATGAAAAAAATATTGATCATTACAGATACTACTGATAAGCAAACTAACGGTGTAGTTAGAACCCTTAAAACTACTGTTAACTTGTTATGTAAAGACTTTGATGTTCATTGGATTACCCCGGATCACTTTAAAACTATTGCATTACCAGTTTATAAAGAGATAGACATTTCTTTAAACATTTATGCAATCGGGGGAAAACTCGAAAATATTGATCCTGACTACATACATATTGCAACAGAAGGACCGGTCGGGTTAGCAGGTAAACTGTATTGTGATAAAAAAGGATATAACTACACAACCTCATATCATAGCAAGTTTCCGGAATTTTTATATGATATGTTCAGTATTCCTGTTAAATTAACATATCCTTATTTTAAATGGTTTCATGCAAAATCTAAGGCTGTACTTATACCAACAGAACAAATTAAAAGCCAATTAGAATCGAAAGGATTTAAAAACTTAATAATTTGGTGCAGAGGGGTTGACACTAATACATTTAACCCCACACATCGGTTTAGGGGAACAACCCCTTTAATAAAGTATATTTTATGTGTGAGTAGAGTGTCAAAAGAAAAAGGATTAGATGATTTCTGCCAAATTTCAGTGCCAGACGAATATTACAAAGTATTAGTAGGTGACGGGCCTTATCTCGAAGAATTAAAAAATAAATATCATGCAGAAAAAATTGAATTTTTAGGAAAGAAGACAGGGACTGCATTATCGCAAATTTATGCAGATGCAGATGTTTTTATCTTCCCATCAAAAACTGATACATTCGGGTTAACACAATTAGAATCAATTGCATCAGGAGTGCCTGTACTTGCATATAAAGATACAGCATCATCGGAAATTATCAACGATGGTATAAGCGGGTGGTTGGTTGATACATTTAATATTGATGCTATAATGAAAGCATTGACGCTAGATAGGAACAACGTATCAAAAGAAGCGGATAAATGGTCCTGGGAAACATGTACAGAAGTTTTTAAAAATAATTTAGTGTTAAAGTGACTATAAAAGAATTGCAGGAATTAAAATTTGTTTTTGAAACATTGCCGTCGGGAAGAATTAATCTAAAACACAATAAATGTTTTTCGATTAACGGTCTAATGTCGACCAGTGTAGGCCGCGGACAATGGCTTCATACCTTCGAAGTCAAAAGCATTAACGACGTGGCTGCATATATTGAAACTCTAAGATTTATTAACGTTGTCTAATAAAATGATTATACCTAGCGATAAGGATAGTTGGATTGTTTGCGGGGCAGGAAGAACCGGTAGCTTCCTCATTTCCGAGTACATTATTAATCTATACAAACAATGGGATTTAAATTTAAGATTATATGAAGCATTTGAGTATAATCCATCAAGAGGGGTGTTAAACTTAGATTTAATTCATACACATCGACGAGAATATTACCAATATATTAACGAAAATATTAGATGTATCATCCCTATAAGAAATATAGTAGAAAGTTGTTTGAGCCAAGCAATTTGCCCTCGTTCTAGACGTTATCATTTTTACAAAGACACCAAAATTCAGACTATTGTACCATTTGTATTTGAGAAATCAATGCTTATAAAAATTTATAAACAATTTGTTACATTTTATGAAACATTAGACGTTCCGGCAGATGCAATAATTATCGACTATAAAAATTATTCACATAATGTTGATAATTTAGCAAATCTTATAGGAATCGAGATTAAATATCCTATATCTAATGATAGTTTACCGATTAAAACTCCAGGATCGCCGGAAGAATGGTTTATAAATTGGACCGAAATACAAGATTTGATCAAAGATTGGGAAACTGACCCAACAAAATTTATCTGCTGTTAGATTGGAGTTAAATAGGTGATTTATATAATTTTAAGCCCTGGAAGAACAGGAAGTATTTTATTAACAGATATAGTATACAAGTACATTTGTAATAATCTTAATTTTGCTGACGAGGTACGCTACTTCTGGTATGATAACCAACCCCCTGTTACTTTTAATACAGATAAAGATTGTGTAGTTCATACTCATTCTTCCGAAATTATTTCGAAATTAGAGATCGATCCTTCTAATGTTACGTTAATTATAAGTAAAAGATATAATTTATTTGACTTAACAATGAGTGATATTATCTCATACGTAACACATGAGTGTACAAGGTATACCGGGCAACAAAAAGAACCGTTTAGTATACCTATAACAATATTCTTAAAGTATATAGAACACTATAAAAAATGGTATGAAAACATCGATTTATCATTAAATTATTATGATGTAAAAACAATATTTTACGAAGATTTTATCGATGATTATTCGTATATCGGGAAGTTGCTAAATTTCCCCCATCTTGAAAAGATTAATATCGAAACAGAGAAATCTCCATACGATTACAAAGACCTTGTTGTAAATTGGGAGATATTAAAATTTATTTACGAACATCAGGTAATAGGTAATTATATTATAGATTGACAATTAAATAAAAGTCTTTATAATGTACAAATATTTAAAAATAAATAGATTTTCTTGTTATGCGGAAAATACCGGATGCAACCCTAGGCAAGGGCACCTCATATAGTAGCATTTAATAGTGGTACAGCTCGTTGACCAATGTACACAGTTAACCTTGTTCAATTTGTAGTCCTGTGATACTAGTAATTAACATTTATAAAATGTTAACATCAGGCCGAAAAGAATAGCAAACTGTACCACTATTAAATGTTACTATATAAAAATTTATTGCAGGTATAACATTTGAAGGTAGTAGTAACCACCATATTATTTAATTATGAATAACTTAATAGCATTTGGATGTTCGTCAACATACGGACAAGGATTACTTGACTGCATGATAAATGTAGGTGCACCGAATCCACCTCCGAGTCAATATGCATGGCCTAATAAAATCGCTGAAAAATTAAACATTCCGTGCATTAATTTATCTGATACCGGTGCTAGCAATTTGCAAATATTAGATACTATTTTAAATTATAAATTTGAAGAATCTGATATAGTTTTCATTATGTGGACATTTTATATAAGAGATTTTGTATATAACGAAACTGGTCATTGCTCTACCATTCGAGTCGGGGGGGCGTACGATCGAGATTTGTTTAAAACATGGGCATTGACACATAATAATTATGACTTAATAATTCGTTCGTGGTTGAATATTCATCATGCACACCAATATTTGAAAAATCAAGGACTTAAATTCTACTTCTTGCTGAATAAGAAAGATGATACTTTTATTAAAAATAAACCAATTTGGGCAAACGACATTTCATTTTTAGAATATGCTATTTACGATGTAATGCATGAATTCCAGCTACCATTTGCAGAAGATCGAATGCACCCAGGGATGAAGTGCCATTCGGTGTTTGCTGATTTAATTTTTGAAAAAATTCGTTCTATTTAATCTGTAATCATTTCGATCATAAATAGTCGAAATAACAGGTGACTAAAAATGCGTAAAACAAAAATTTTGTTTGTCCTTAAAAGACGAGCTGATTACAATGCTGAATTACATTCAGCAAAAACATTAAGTACTGGATTATATAATTCAGTCAATTTTATGAATAAGATGTTAATTAGGGAAAATATCGAATCAAAATTAGTAGTAGTTGCAGACAATAATGAAATTGACAAACATGTTACTACTTATAACCCTACCCATGTAATTATCGAAGCATTATGGGTTGTTCCAACTAAATTCGACATTTTACAAAAATTACATCCAACGGTTACGTGGATTATTCGATTACATAGCGATACTCCATTTATTGCAGGGGAAGGAATTGCAATGGATTGGATCGGCGAATATAGCGGATTCCGAAATGTTATAATTGCATGTAACTCACCAAAGATATTAGAAGAAGTAAGAACATATGTTCGAATTCGTAATGACTGGACGTTGTCTAATACTCACAACCGAGTAATTTACCTCCCTAATTATTACCCAACGACATACAAAAAGAAAAAATTTAATTACGATAAAGATCATATTGATATTGCATGTTTCGGTGCAATTCGGCCTTTAAAAAATCACCTGTTACAAGCATTAGCGGCCCTTCAATTTGCTGACTCACAAGATAAAAAATTAAAATTCCACATTAACGGTGGTCGTATTGAAATGAAAGGGGACGCAGTTCTAAATAATTTAAAATCATTGTTCGAACAACTTGCAGATAACGGGCATCAACTAATTTTCCACGAATGGGCGCCCCGAGATGAATTTTTAAAGATTTGTGCGCAGATGGATATCGGTTTACAAGTTAGTTTAAGCGAAACGTTTAATATTGTAAGCGCAGATCTTATTAGTCAGGGAGTTCCGATTGTAGGAAGTGTTGAAATTCCCTGGCTTGTTAAATATAGTCAAGCAGACCCTGTCAAAGCTGATGATATTGCACTTAAATTACAAGCAGCATATGAGCATCCAAGAATTAATGTATGGATGAATCAACGTGGGTTAACACAATACACTGATAAAACTAAACACATCTGGGTGAAATACTTTAAATAGGAGCGATCATGATCCATTTTGTAAAAAGTTATAATTGGGATGATGGAGAATTAACCGTATATCAAAACAAATTTGATACTCTTGAAGAAGCATTATGCTTTTCTAAAATTATTTACGATCAAATAATTAAAATATATAATGATAAAAACGAACTAGTTTTCCAAAGAAGAGAATAACAGAGTTGATTCTTGTACAGCCTGCTAAATTAAAAATATAATGATTAAAGAAATTCCTGTTATCTGGGATACAACTAAAATAAAGTTTAATTGGGAGTTACACTATTGTATTGATCCATATCCTAAAGATGACCCGTGGAAAACTACAGATCTAGTTTTAGAACAAGAAAACTATTATAAGTCCTGGGGTATTAAAAAAGAATCAACAGAACATTATCATAGTTTTGATACTGAATTAGATTTTAAAACAGCTGAACTATTTAAATATTTCAATGGCGACAATCACACATTAAATTTTATGATGATACCGCCAGGTATGACCATTCCGTGGCATCGAGATACATATTCATATTATATCAACACAACAAAAATCCCATTAGAAGACTCTACTCAAGTGCATCGATCTGTAATAATGATGCAAGATTGGACTGTAGGTCAAGTAATACAAATAGAGGATACGGTATTGACTAAATGGAATGCGGGACACACATATACTTGGCCTCATAATGCATGGCACGGTGCTGCTAATTTTGGCCCTGACCCAATGATTTTTATGCAAGTTAATTTCAAAAAGTAATTAACATTTATAATAGTTGCTATATAATATAAAATTTAACATCTATCTATTAACGTGTAGTGTATTAAGTATAGTTTTAGGTACCAATTTTAGGATGCTGACGACAACATACAATAACATCCTATAAATTTATGGAATATAAAAGTTTAAGATACATTAAAAATGTAGTTAACACATTACCAATGCCTTTAGAAGGTAAAATTTTACAAATGGGAGTAGACGATGGAAATGCTTTACGACATCTATGTAAAATGTATGGTTCTGAAAGAGTTGTTGGATTTGATATAGATCCAAAAATTTCACATCCTCGACTAGTAAAGTTTGATTTATGGAATTTAGATAGTATTCATTTTGATATTGCATTTTGCGATATTGATCCCGGTGATTATGATATTGACTGGAAATTGCGATTATTTTGTCTTAAATGGGCAGCGATTCGCACAGTTAAGGGGGGAATGATCTTAACACAATCACCAATGGTTACTGAAGAACACTGGGGATTATTTGGGATTGATTATTTAAAATTCCTAAATTTTCGATGTTTAGAGTTTGATATATACAAAGATCAACAATGGTTTAAAGAAATGATAGATATTAACATTTGGAATCCGTTGGCTAGTTGTTTATATATTAAAGAGTAAAGTCTATGGAGAGTTGGGTGAGCTGGTTGAAACCACCTTCCTGCTAAGAAGACGACCGGTCAAAATCTGGTCCGAGGGTTCGAATCCCTCACTCTCCGCCAATTTAAAAATATATGAAAATATGAATATATTAATATGTGGAGATAGTTTCGCAGCCGATTGGACTGTTAAGTATAAAGGACAAGGTTGGCCAAATCTATTAGCACAAGAATTTAATGTAACTAATTTAGCACAAGCGGGCTGTTCAGAATATAAGATCTATAAACAAATAGCATCAAAAAACTTAGATGAATACGATCTAATAATTGTTTCGCATACTAGTGCATTTAGATGGTATATTGAAACACCACATCCCGTACATTATGCAGACCCATTACATAAAAATAGTGACTTAATTTATACTGATATTGAAGAACATAACAAGTTTAGATCAGGGTTGACATCAATATTACAATTTTTTCGAAAGTGTTATAGTTTAGAATATGCTGAATTTATTCATGAACTAATCAGCGAAAAAATTTATAACATAACTAAAGATAAGAAAGTATTACATCTTACACACATTGATGTTATGTATAGCTTTGATGTAATAAATTTTAGTGATATCTTCAAACAGTATCGTGGTAATATGAACCATTATACAGATGAAGGAAATCAGATAATTTTTGAAAGAATTAAAAAAAATATATAGTTTATTGGTATGTAGCACAATGGCAGTGCATTTGACTGTTAATCAAAGGGTTGCAAGTTCGAGTCTTGCCATACCAGCCAAAATAAAAAGAAAACATGAACATTTATCATATTAGATTTAATACTAAACACAATAATAGTGAGTTAGTATGGAGAATTTTTGAAAACAGCAACGAATATTTAGTTAAAGGGTTTAAAATTTCTGTTCCAATGTTTGATGAAACTACTATCGAAGATGGGATAACAAAATGGAATGTTTGTTGTTACGGTAATATGACAATAGTTGACGATGTTGCAATTATCGAATAATTATCCGCCATTGGCGTTGTACCAAACAGTCCAGAGTTTAACCCTCAGTGGCTCCGCTATTTTATATAATAATGAATCAAATAACTTCAAATAGACTTTATATGCCATACGGTCGCGCGGAAGCGATTGTTAGTTCGTCACATAAAAACATTATATCAGGTATTGCAATACAATGTTTAAATAATCAATGCTTAGATGACGAGACGGTGCATTTAAGATTTATTGAAAAATATCGAAATTGGATTATTAGTACTAAAACTAATATTGTACATGGATTGGATAACTTTTCGGTTGCGGCTTATAGTAATGGCACTACTGAATCGTTTGATAAGTTCTATCTGAAAAATAAAAATAGACGTATACGTTGCTTTAAAGGTGAGTATATGTATCATCAAGCAGCCGGTCGTAATTATTTTTCAGATTGGCGATTTATCGAAGACGACGATTTAAAATCAAATGATGCTGTAATTATCAGTCAACCTTTTTCGGACACTGGTAATCAACATCCGTTGTATAAAGAAACATTAGATCGATGTGCAGAGTTAGCTATTCCAGTACTTGTTGACTGTGCATTCTTTGGGTTATGTTCAAACGTCTTATTTGATTTTACTCACCCGGCGATTACAGATATTACATTTAGTTTAAGTAAATTCTTTCCGGTTGCACATTTACGTATTGGAATTAGGTTTACAAAGACCGACGATGATGATACACTTTTAGTAAGCCACAAAACAAAATATATTAATAGAATCGGAGCAGCAGTTGGTCTTAAAATATTTGACTTATATCGGGCCGACTATAATATAATGTTGTTTAAAGAAACACAAATAAAATTATGTAAACAATTAGATGTTACGCCGAGCAACAGCGTCATTTTTGGCATTGATGAAAATAAAAAATATCCGGAATACAATCGAGGATATATAAGTAATAGATTATGTTTGTCGAAGTACTTAGTAGACGGGCAATTATTAATTTCTTAGGCAATTTTATGGTACAATGGCATGGTGGTAAAGGATCTACTTCAAGAAAAGTAGATAAGAAAAAGTTCAATGAAAACTGGGATAAGATTTTTGGAAAGAAAGATGACGTATTAGATTCCTATAACGATGAAAGACTGGTTTCTAAATACGATAAAAAATACAATTTCTTCAATACAATTCGTGGGCCAATAATTGTAGATGGAAAACTTAACCCAGAAAATCCAGCGCATCAAAAAATATTAGTTGACAAAAAAGAAAATAATAAGTAAACTATACAAATATTAACGCAACCGAGAAATAAGATGGCAACAATTAGTAAAGCAAATAGACCACGTAGAGTTGCAGGACAAACTAGAAATGGTCGTCCTAGACTAAGAGCATTGAGTATTGTACAACTAGAAGATTTGTACACAAAGAGTTCAAGTAGAAAAGCTAAAGGTAAAATCCTAAACGAGTTAAGTCGTCAAAAAGCAAGAGTTTAATGCCTCCGTAGCTCAATTGGTAGAGCAACGCACTTGTAATGCGTAGGTTGTGGGTTCAATTCCTATCGGGGGCTCCAAATAACTCGTCTACACTTTGTCGTAAATAAAGTGGGTAATTGCCAAACCATAAGAGCACGGTGCGTAAGATCTACCGCAAGGCTCCAGTTCGGAGCGACTTGATAATATCTTAGGGTGAGTGCAACATCATCCATATGAACAGTTGCTGGACAGGGTAACAACTCAGTTTAGGGCTTTGGTAGTGCGAGTAGCTAAACACTTTAATAAAACATACTGTATCGGCTCAAAAATAATAGCAGTCGCTAGACAGGCGTAGATCTAGACTACTTAAAGGTACTGGCAGTATGTTTTACTAAAGTGCGGGTGTAACTCAGTGGTAGAGTACTCTGAGCGTTCTTAGCTCAATTGGTAGAGCACCGTCCTTCCAAGTCGGGGGTTGTCGGTTCAAACCCGATAGAACGCTCAGAGTACTTTAAATGCTACAGATGGATACAATCAAGCAATTCTGAAATTGTTAAATCGCATTCCAATTTAAATAGAGGTTATAATGAAAGCAAGTCATATTTTAGTCGAAACAATTGAACAAGCAAATGAATTAAAGCAAAAGATTACAGAAGGTGCAAGTTTTGCAGGGGTTGCACAAGCATATTCAAAGTGTCCAAGTAAGGAAAATGGTGGTGACCTTGGAGAATTTGGACCAGGTATGATGGTTAAGCCGTTTGAAGACGGTGTACTTGCATTGGATATAGGCGGAATTAGTGAGCCTGTACAAACACAGTTTGGTTATCATCTGATTCATAGGACAGGATAATGGCTAACATTAAAGAATTAATTACAGGAAAAGATAATGAAACGCTTTGCATGGGCCGAATCAGTTGGGCCGCTAGTTATATTGCTATTGTTGGGGTTGCTAGTGGTATTATTTTATCGGGCGGAATGCTCGGAATCGCAGAGCTTGGAATTGCCCTTGCCACAATTGCAGCCGGTCATGGAGCAGCAATCAAACTTAAAGAAACTACTGAACCAACGGTAGTAGAAGATGAGTGATGTTATAATTATGAAGGTTGATTCATCTAGAGTTAACACAGTATTAGAAGAATATATTGAAATTTTAGAAGAAAAGTATAAGGATGCATTTGCTCCGGCAAAGTTGGTTGTAATACCAGACTATATTGACATTAGCGTTCTTCCGAAGCAAGAATAAAAGAGATTAGTTTATTATACCGGTTGGGAATACTAATTTTTTTAAAAAGTTTAATGAGAGATCTTCTAATTGGCAGGAAAACAGACTTTGACTCTGTGAATCTAGGTTCGAACCCTAGTCTCTCAGCCAAATATCAGGGTGTTGACAAATGACATCATCGAATCTACTTCGCAGACATCATGCATCGAGTATATAAATTTGACGAAGTAGATTCTTATCAATTATATCTAAAAAATCTCAAAATTCAACCACACGACTGATATTGGCGTAAAAACGATATTACATGTCGTTATAACAGTCAAGGTTACCGTGCTTTAGAATGGAAAAATTGTGATTGGAGTAATAGTATCGTCATTTTTAGGTGTTCTACTATACTATTGAAAATGTTCAAGATCTTTTACAGACAACAATAACTTTGTAAATACAATACTATATTATAGGTATTAACATGTTGAAAAAAAATTATAGGTCGATACTGTTTGCATTACTTGTGATAGGGTTGTTTACAACATTCACAAATGGGGTTTTATATCCCGAATATGAGGAAATCCCCTTACCTTACAGTAGTTTCCTTCGAGAAGTTCGTGGACATACTATTAAACGTGTAATCATCGAAGATAACAAGTTACTTAAAGGAGAAACACGAAGCGGGGATTGGATCGTTGTTTATACCCCCGAAGATCAACACCTTCTTAACGATTTATTAAAAAATGATGTAGAAGTTAGAATGGCAACTCCTCCAAAGAAGAATATCTTTTTTGAAATTTTCATTAGCTGGTTCCCAATGTTATTATTAATTGCTGTTTGGATATATTTTATGCGCAGACAGCCCGGGATGTCAAATAACGGAAGTGGAATGGGTAAAAGTAAACACAAATTACTTAACGAAGTTGGATCAAAGATCACATTTTCAGATGTTGCAGGGTGTGATGAAGCAAAAAGTGATGTTGTTGAAATTGTTGATTTTCTAAAAGATCCCAAGAAATTTAGTAAACTAGGAGGTAAAATTCCAAGAGGTGTTTTATTAGTAGGTCCACCAGGAACAGGTAAGACATTACTAGCAAAAGCAGTAGCAGGCGAAGCAGGTGTATCATTCTTTAGTATCTCCGGATCTGACTTTATTGAAATGTTTGTCGGAGTGGGCGCAAGTCGTGTTCGCGATATGTTTGTTGAAGCACGTAAAAACGCTCCATGTATTATATTTATCGACGAAATTGACGCAATCGGCAAAGCTCGTAACGGGAGTATTATGGGCAATGACGAACGCGATCAGACCTTAAATGCATTGCTAGTTGAAATGGACGGGTTCGAGGCATTGACAGGAATTATTATTGTTGCTGCTACTAACAGACCCGAAATTCTTGATAAAGCATTGCTACGTCCTGGTAGATTCGATCGACAAGTAACAGTTGGTCTACCGGATATCAACGGCCGTGAGCAAATTCTTAAAGTTCACACTAAAGATGTACCACTAGCAAAAGACGTTAAACTGCATGACTTAGCACGTGGTACTCCCGGATTTAGTGGTGCAGAACTTGCAAATCTTGTCAACGAAGCAAGTATTTTAGCAAGTAAATGTGATCGTGAATCGATTCATATGAAGCATTTTGAAAAGGCTAAAGACAAGATATTAATGGGAGCAGAACGAAGAACATTTGCAATGAGTGAAGATGAAAAACGGTTAACTGCATACCATGAAGCAGGCCATGCAGTTGTTGGTTACCTAACACCGGAACATGACCCAATTTATAAAGTAAGTATTATTCCTAGAGGTCGTGCGCTAGGTATCACAATGTTCCTCCCGGAGCGTGATTCAGTTAGTATGAGTAAACGTAAACTAGAAGGGCAAATTGCAAGCCTTTATGGAGGAAGAATTGCTGAGGAGATCATTGCGGGTGATGACGGAATTACAACTGGTGCTAGCAATGATATTGAACGAGCTACTATTCTTGCTACTAAAATGATAACAGAATGGGGTATGAGTAAGAATCTACAACCTATCAAATATGTTGAAGAGGAAGGCGGGTATATCGGTGCAGGGCATAGTCACTTAAAACAAGGATTAGACGAAATTAATAATTTGATCGAAAAGGAAATCGAAGAAGTTATCAAACGTAATTACAACCGCGCTAAAAAGATACTTGACGATAATTGGGATAATGTCGAAACGATGGTCACCGCGTTAATGAAATATGAAACGATTAATTTTAAACAAATTGAGAAGATTATGAAAGGTTGACAGATATTTAATTTCAAGTATAATAAAGGCTTACTTTAACAATTAAGCCTTTATTTTTGATATGACAAAAGCAGAACTTATAAGTATTCTCAATAAATTTGATGACGATGCCGAAGTCTATGTGCATATAGCATATAACACTTATGATATCAGACAGATTGTTAATTGGGAGGATTTTGCTGTGTTAAACGCAGGGTCTGTTGTTAACCCCGAACCGTTTAATTTAGATGAGATGGCATAAAAATGAACAACCATTACATACCATCCAAGTGGATTATCATTGAAATTTCATCTGCTGAAGATTCCGTTAGAAAGGTACTTGCTTCTTGGTATGGTGGGTATCTTGATGGTGATAGTTGGAGATTGAGTTCTGGTATTACCAAAGTGGAAGATAAGGGAGACCATTATCTATTTCATAAT
>JGI24890J29729_1000284_pt1 | contig 36752 bp, 64 predicted proteins | sample FreactcultureFD7_FD_29729 | JGI IMG/M metagenome (IMG submission 29729)
ACAACGCCCTGAGAATTTATATTCAGCGAATTTAATGCCATTTTTTTACCTATGTATTATGGAGCCCAAGAACCTGTAGAAGCTATACTATGCCATGTTAGATCGGATGGTTTAAAAACAAATTCGATAGAATCACCTTTAACACTACTTGTTAAAGTACCACTGACAACGGGTGCATTATTACCAAATTGAATACTTTCACCTACACCACATTGTATGATTACAGAACCTGCCGAATCATTATAAACGATAATTGTATTCCCTAAAACCAGACCACCTGACGCAGGTAAATTAACAGTCAATGCGTTGTTGCAAAAATATCCATTTTGCACCTGTGCCGAAAAATTAATAGTTTGTTCTGACCATGTAAAACCATCATTTATTACTTTAATAATGATCGTGTTTCCAGCACCTTCTGTTTGTACAGTACTAGAACCACCCAATACATTTAAAATATTGGCTGCCGGTACTGCTGTTCCTGAATCTGTAACAAATGATGTCGGTACAGAGGGGGGCAGACTTCCAGCGGTCACAGGTTTATATATCTGACTCATGGTTAATACTCCTTAGCAGCAATATAAGAGATAGAAAAATTACCAGATGCACCCGTCCCATAAAATGCAGTATGCAGATCAAAAGTAAAATTTGATGCTAAATGTGCTTTATCTCTTAAATCTAAGACTATCGCTTCACCTGCTGGAAATGTTCTCCACGTGGTAGAACCTAAGGCATCATTAACAGAAATTCTAACTGCTGCCGTCCCTTGATTATCAAACATTATCAAAACAGGATTATGTAAAAGAGTGCCGATTAATATTGTCGCCCCTGTCATAGTTGCTAACATCTCATCGGGAAATATTGCTCTACCGCTATTATTAATCGACATTTTTACCTCTTATGCGTGTTCGTTGCCTTCAATTGCAACAGGTGCAGGATCTACAATTGGTTCAACTTTATCGGAAACAACAGGTTCTGCAACTTTCTGTGCTTCCTGTTGTGCTTTTGCAGCATCTTTTACTTTTGCACAATGTGCAATCATTTGAAATGCTACTTGTTCAACAACTTCCAAAGGAGTGTCTGCATCTAAATGTAGATTTAATTCTTTTTCAACTTCTCCGAAAGCAATCTTAAAAGTCCATTTTAATATATTTGAAAACATTATTTTACCTATTTATTATTAGTTTACAATAAACCAAGCGATTGTCGAAGTATCTGTTACTTGACTTGCAGTAATTACAAAACTTGTAGATGCTGTTTTTGCTGTAACTGCTAAGCCTGATGCAACAACTACAGTACCCAAAGCTTGACATGTCAAGAAAATCAATGAATTTGCTGTAACAGCTGTTGTGGATACTGTTGCTGTTCCACCAACAAGAGCAACTGAACCAAAACTATTTGCACCTGCTGCTGTTGTTGTGCCTACACTTGTAGAAGCAATTTTATTTCCTGCTGTACCTAAAACAAGGTTCCCATTAGTTGCAGTAATATTGCCTAAAGTAGCAGTAATGCTTGTCCCTGCTGTCACTGTAGTAGCTGCTCCAACAGAACCTAATGTAGAAGTAATATTACCAGTGGATGCAACAATATTTCCTGTTGTCGCTGTGATTCCTGTTCCTGCAACTACCGTTGTACCTGCACTTAATGAACCAAGTGTAGCTGCAATATTACCTGCTGATGCTGTAATATTTCCAAGCGTTGCAACAATATTACCTGCTGATGCAGTTACACCGCCAGTAGTAGCTGTTACGCCTGTACCTGCTGTTAATGTTGTTGTAGTTCCAAGTGACCCTGTTACTGCGGTATTTCCTGTGGCATTACCAATATTAACTGCACCTGTACCACCTGTTCCAATTGTGGTAACACCTGCGCCTGTAATATTAATATGTGTTGTTCCTACTTGTGTTAATGCTCCTAATGTAGAAAGACCAGTAACACCTAATGTAGTGCTGAATGTACCCGATGTAAATGAACTTGCGCCAGTAACGCCAAGAGTACCGCTTAATGTAGCATTTGTAGCATTAAGTGCAGCAATTGTCATTGTTCCTGTAACACCTAAGGTACCGCCAACCGTAGCATTTCCAGTAACTGCAAGTGTTGTACTAAATGCACCAGATGTTGCACTTAATGCAGCAATCGTAGATGCGCCAGTCACAGATAAAGTAGTTGAAAAAGCTCCACTTGTAGCAGATAAAGCAGCGATAGTTGATGCACCTGTAACGCCAAGTGTACCTCCGACCGTTGCATTAGATGTAACTGCTAGTGTACTTGATAGCGTTGCTGCTCCTGATGCGGCTAATGTTGTAAATGCTGCTACCGCTGGTGTTGTACCACCAATTGCAGGGGGGGCTGCAAAAACAGAAGCTAAGTTTGAAGGAATAAGTACAGTATTTGGATTTACAACAGTTCCCGGAGTTACTGCCATTGCATTTGTAGCAAGATAAACAACTCCCTCTTGCGCAATTGTTGCAGGAGTACTTCCACTAAATGATGCAGCTGCAATTGCAGACGAAACATCATTTGCAGCTGCTACATAATCAACAGATGGCGCACCTCCAGAGGCTGTTTGTGTAGGTGTTGCAATAAACACAATACCCGCTTCGATTAAAGTAGCAGGATTATTTCCACCACTTTCAAATGTTCCATTACCTAAACTTGTATAAATTGCATTTGGAGTTATAGAATTATCTACAAATAACTGACCTACAGGCATAATATCAGATGATCTTGGCGCACGATTTGCCACAACTGGTGGTGGTAAAACCAAGACGTAAGGTGAATCTTTTCCCGTTGCTTGTAATAATGCAGTCTTAACCATATGAAACCTCATTTATATTTTTAATTTTACTTTACACTAGTATACATATATTTAAAAGAAAGATTAGGTATTGCGTTAAATTAACGTATGTGTTAGAATCTTAGAAAGTTATAATTAAGGATTGAAAATTATGAATGAAGAATGGCTAGAAAAAACATTAACATTACAATTTACACCACGTCCGGGAGTTTCCCTCACTGATTTAGAAATAAAATATCGAGATATTCCTCATTTAGTAAAATTATTAATTGATGAATATAGTAATAAAATTCTTAATAAGACACAAAGTAGAGGATCTTTAAAAAAAAAGGAAAAATGAAAAAATTAATTTTTTCAATAGCATTATTTATGAGAGATAGATTTCAGCTTCTTAATCACTTTTTGAAGCATTAAAGCAGCAAATAATTCTTCTTTTGAAGGTTTATTTTTTTTGTTTTTTTGGCTTGGCACTGAACATCCTATTTGTTTCTTTTATTGATCTCATAAATTCTGTTATGTAGCCGTGAACATAACCATTTGTAATTTTATAAAAAATCAAAGGTTTTGTCGGATCATCTGGCTTACTTGCATCTTGTGCCATTGCTGTTAATTCTTTAAATGATGCAGAACCTCTTGAATCACCATTATCTTGATTCCAAGCACCCATGAATGTCTCACCTGTCGAAATAGGAATATCTTGACCTTCAATTATACGCTTAATAATAGATTCATCAAGTGGCTGACCATCTTTACGTTTATACATGTAAAAGCTACCATCATGAAACATATTGATAATAGCCGATTTATCAGGCATAGGCAATGAAATTGCAAGAGCTGCTGATCTTTCCGATTCCGGCACTTTAGACGGATCAAAGACAATCTTAGCTTTCTTAATTGCTTCAGGTTGTGACCGAAGGGAATCCATAGGAACTTGTCTAACTTTGCCATTTTCTTCAATAAGAAAATTATTACCCGATGTTCCTTTGACTTCTGCTATGTTTCCGTCTTCTGTGACTACAGATTCGCCTTTCTTTATGCTCTGTGGCTTGGTAATCTTTACAGTTTCAACAATGCTAGTAGGTTCTTGCATTTCTTCCATGTCAAGCGGCTTTACATTGGCTTNTTTTGCTTCTTGTCCTGCATTAAATCTGGCGTTTTCTTCAATCATCATGCCGGGTTTACCAACAACAACATCTTTAATTTTCTTAGCTAAATTCTTAAATTCAGGATCAGCTAAAGTTTTACCTTTTGATTGCAGTTGATCACTAATCATTGCAAGAAATTTGAGTTGCTCTTGTTTCGGTTGATCTAAAGTTGAGGGATCAACATCACCTAATAATTGCTCAAATATGGGTTTTGGTTGCGTTGCTTCCTGCGCCATCATAGATTCGGGCTGTTGTTGCATTTGATCTGGCATCGCTTGCGATGCCGACGCAATTTCAGCCTCTGGAGTTGGTTGCATTGCGTTCATTACAGGTTGTGCTGCTTGACCGCCCACTTGTTGACCTATATTCGGGCCTGGTTGAATTGGTGGTTGTGGTTGAGGTGGTGGGGCTTGAGGATTTTGACTTATTGGTTGTGGGGTTGGATTATTAGGTTGATTCGGTGAAGGTAACATAGATGTTAAAGGATTTCTAAAAGCTGCTGCTAGTTCTGGTGCTGCGAAAGGTAATGCCATACTTGCGGCTGCTAAAACATAAGGTGATGCTTTCATCAATTCTTCTTTAGCTTGCTCATCCCTGCTTTTTGGTACTTGCATTTTATTTTGAATAATAGCTAAATTTGCAATTTCATAGGGCGTTGCAGGCTTTTTAGGCATTTTTAAATCATTAGAATATTTTTTATCTTTTGATAAATATTTTAATATTTCAGAAGTACCATAACCACCTAGTAAAAGCTGTTTTACTTTTCTTGCAATTTTAGGGGATTCTTTTTGTAATGTAGCTACGATAGCATCTGAACTAATACCTTGATCTAAAAGCTGCATAATTGCATTAAATGACATTATTCACTCAACTTTTGAATAGTTATTTGAGGTCTATTACCTAATTGGACTATTTCTGCTTCTTGTTGTGCTGACATTGGCACACCAGAATTTCTTAAATCGTTAAAAACTTCTTGGATTGCTTCAGGAAACCACGCTTTTTTTTGTAATTCCGTATAAATATTTATTAAAGATAACCTGTCATTCCAGTTTTTTTGCAAGTCTTTAGAAATTTTAGGTGCGCTTTTTTTTTGTTCATTTATTGTATAATCTAATTGTTTTAGCTGTGCATTTTGAGAAAGAGGGTTTTTTGTATATACAATCGGTCTATAATCTTTAGCATCTGTAACGATTTTGTTGGCACCTTCAGGAAGAGGATTTAAAATCTCGGCTACATCTGTTATCGGATGACCTTTTTGCACCATCATTTCTTCTAAAATTGGGTATGCTAAAGGATCAATATTCATCATATTTTTAGAAATACTTCTAAGTTTATTTTTATTACTTTGATTCATTCCTATTGCATCTGCATCTGGTATCTTACTAGGAAATTCTTTTACTTGTTTTTCAAATGATTGTATTTTAGAACTAACTTTTTGATAAGCTGAGGTTAAATCAGGTGAGTTTGGCAATTCTTTTTTCATCAAATCATAATAAATATTTTTTCTAGCTTCGGGAATATCTGTCGATAATTGAGAATCTATGAATCCCTTGACTTGTTTTTCCATTCCTAATTGTTTTTGAATTTGTGCAGTTTTTTTGTCTACATTAGAATTCATTAGTTCATTATAAGTAATTTGACCTTGGTTGTAATCTCTAATTCTTTCTTTTACTAATGAAGGATCACCACCTCTTTTAGCTACACTTTCAACGATTTTTCTTTGATTTTCAGGATCAATATAATTTCCTAAATCAACAGGAATATATTCTCCTAATTGGATACCCGGTAAATTTTCTTGCTGATTGCTTTGTGTGTAGTTATTATACTGTGGAGACTGCTGAGGTTGATTAGTTTGCTGCGGTTGATTAGTCTGTTCTTGTAGTTGTTGGTTTTGTTGATTACCTTGATTAGGCTGAATCATTGGATTTGTCGGGTCATTTCCTCGACCTAAATTTTGCTCATAGGCTGACATTTCCAATATTTTAGGTAATAATGTGCTAGCATATTTTTCAAAACCTGGTATTCCTGCGCCTGCTTGCATAAAGGATGTCATAATATCAATAGGATTTGAACTTTTATCTTTTGCAATTGCACCTGCTTCGCTTAACGCTTTTTGCAACATCCCTCTTTGAACCATCTGTTGCGGATCAGGAAAGTTTTTATTTATTCCAATTCCTAATGCTTGACCAATTTGACCTTGCTGCATAGCTCTAGGACTAGGAGAAATTATTTGAACCATTTTTTAACCTTTATCCCTGAATGTTTCTTGCCATATTCATTAAATTTGCATTTTGCGGACTAATACCACCACTTCCACTATTTCCTCCTCCTCCTCCTCCTTGACCCATTCCACCAAATCCGCCTTGCGCCCATCCTTGCATCATACCACCCGCCATGCTTGGTCCTTGTTGCTGATAGGCAAATGGTTGTGCTGCAAGACCCATACCTGCCATACTTCCATACTGACCCATTAAACTTTGGGCTGCTTGTTGTCCTAATCCTGCTTTCAATTGTGCTAATTGTGCTTGTAAATTTCCACCTGCTGCACCTAAAGCTTGTCCAAATCCCGAACTTGATAAACCACCACCCATCGCTCCCATACCTGCGAATCTTTCCGCTAATCCCGGTACTGTTTGTTGTTCAAATTGATTCATATATGGTTGCGCAAATTGATTTACAGCTTCAGAATTTGGATTCATGAGTTGTTGTTGATAGTTCACTCCTCCTTGCATACCTTGACCAAGTCCACCTTGTGGATTTAACATTTGCATCATCTGCTTTAAGAGTTTTTGCTGTCCACCTGTCATGGTGGGCACTTTTTGCATTTGATCACCACCACCCATCTGATCCATTATCTTACTAGCTGCCATCGTTGCAAAAGGGACCCAAGCCATATAATCACCTATAAATTCTTTGTAAATTCTATCACTATAGTACTATCAGTATAAGCACTAAAATTCGCCGTTGTCGTCACTATAACATTTGTCGCATTAATTTCTAAAAATATATTGTCATTTGGAATTGGAACCGCGGTTAATCCTATCGGGTCAGTTGCAGCTCCGTAAGCTCTCGTTAATCTAAATTTATTATTCCAACCAACTATATTGTGAGGTACGCTCTTTGTTCCTATATTTGGTAACGCTCCAAAATCTACCACCATTCGATAAACTTCACGATTGATTTGTGGATTTCCGGGAGTAAAATATTGACCACTTGTCAATTTTTCGATAGGTATAAATAAAGCACCTTCTTTTAAATTGACTGTCGAGGCAATACCTTGATAGATATCATTAAGAGCATTACGCATTTCAATAGGATCTTCAGGCAATTCAACACTGACATCTAATTGATTTTGTAGACCCGGTATATTACTTGTAAAACTCATTTATTTTTTTCATGTAAAGCGGTTTTACATGCTCCTTTTTATTTACCAAAAATATTAGTGCCTGCCGCTCTGAAATAAATCTTCATGGCGTTTAAGACAAAGTTTTGCTGATGCGTGCTAAGTTGAGACATCTGCTCATCGCTGTTAGTTATAACAACAGACATATATTGTCCATAGGCGTTGGCAAAGAATCGATGCCAAGTATATTGTGCACTTAGCGTATAAAACTGTTGCTTGCTTTGTATCCAATATCCACCTTGTGTATACGCTGTAAACCCTGTTGAATCAACATTTATACTGAATGTGTTTACATCAATGAAAGCTACAATGTAATTATTACTGTTAAGTTGTGTTGTTCCGCCTACTTGCTCGGGGTTTATTTCATCACCCGTTAGCAAACCGTGGTTTTGACTGCTAATTATGCAAGGATTTGACAGAGTGACATTTTGAATGTAACCCGTTTTGCTATTAGATTGTTCCACGTTCTGATTACCAACGACCATATTTGCTTGGGCTGCTAATGTCGTATTCATTTTTAACTGAATATTCATAGCAGAAGGTACAGTTGCATCAAAAAGGAAATCAATAGAGTTAGATAATATATTTTGGCCAATTTGTTTTGCAGGATTAAAGTCCTTTGTTTCTAGGTATATTCTCGGAAATAATGCAACCAATCCACCGCCAACATAATTGCCGATATTTGTAACAGGAAAATTAGCCACAAATTCTTTTGTCGATGGATTCCATGCAAATAATCTAATATTATTAATGTCAACATACTGAACCATGTAAATTTGATCGTTTAATGTCGTAGAACCTAATGTAAACGGTGATGTAATCACAACAAAATTTATACCTGTTAGATAGATAATCTCATCGCTTTGGAGATTATGATTTTTTATTGTTAAAACTACATCTACACCGGAATTGACTATTATATTAGTCACAGATAAACTTTCTTGATCCATAGCATCTATAGTACTATCAGAAGCTGTTTCTACATCTGGGTAACCATAGAAATGTGCAAAACCCTGTTGATTTCCTGTTACGATCAAAGGCATTTTTATCTGCGTATTACTTTCCCACGCTACATTATAGTTATCCCAGAACACATCTAAACGATCCCATGTAACATTTTCTTGGTATTGAAAGTTTCCATAACATGTGACATTGTTTCTAAAAAATGCGTAAGTATTGTTTCTGTAGTTGTAAACTACTGTTTGATTCGGGAAATATTGACCAGTATAAAGAGTGTTAAAATCGGGATAACACCAATACACTAGCTCTTTTTTAAAATCACGAATACCTTGAACTCGTTTAACACCCTCATCCGAATTTAAAAAATCATAGACTATATCGGGAATATCTAAGTCAATACGTTTTACATCGCCTCCTGAACTTGCAACTATAGCTTTATCTGCTACAGCTAGCACACCATTATCGAATAAAACAGGTGAAAATGTTGATTCAGAGCCAAAATCTGATGAAATTCTTTCCCATAAAAATGGTATTCCATATTCTCCGACATACTGCAAACGCCACGTAGAACGTTCAAATTGTACTATTAAAGTATTTTTATAAAATGTTGCGCTGACAATTTCTTCATTAGTGGGTGCATCAATAAAACCGCCTTTTCCGAATATATCAGATTGCCATGCATCGGCTTGAACAGGACTTCCAATCTGTGCAAATCGGCATCTAGAAAAGTAATTCTGTGCATTTCCATTTGTTGTACCTTCCCATGTATTCAACGCTAACAAGCGACCGTAATATGGAATTAATATTCTTGCAGTAAAAATATAAGTAGGACCTGCAAGTGCAACAATAGGTTGAAAAGTTGTCCATGTTGAACCGTCGGTATACCGCATTGGAGAAAGTACATCGTTAACAAAATTTGTTTCAAAGAAAAGTCTTTTTGATGAATCAGAACCACTATAATTTGTAGCCCAAAAGAAGTCAGAATCCCTATTTTGCAAAGGATTTGTTCTATCCCACGTAACACTAGGAGATAAAAACTCTTGAAAATCACCACCTACAACCTTGTAAGCATATTTTGTATCAAACCAAACAGTTTCTTCATCGTTGATGCCTGCTATCTCTCTAACCCATATACCCATGGCAGGTAATGTAGGATAATAACTAAACGATGCTGTAGTTGCAACGCCTGCACCTGCTGTATGCGTAAGAATAACCACGCCGGTTAAATAATCAATCCAACCACTATTTCCACCCGTTGGACTTGTAAGAAGTCCATTTCCTTGGTCTGTAAAAACAATATCCGGGCCTGCTTGAATAGTTATAACAACACTACCTAGTTCAATTTGTGCGGTAGCCTCAGGTGTGATGGCAGGTGTAAAAAGAGAATATAAAGAATTGATTGTCCAAGGTGACGCACCAGAAACGCCAATAGATGCAACGGTAAATACACGTCTAAATCTGCCTATAAATTGCATACCTTCACGTTTTTTTACCTCTTCGCGCCATACATAAGCATTTTGAAGTTGCTGAAAAGCATCATCAACCAACAGAAAAGGCTTCTTATTTCTTTTCTGTGCTCCAGAGTTAAAACCCGATATGTCAATTGATTGCATTATGCTAATCCTATTGCAGTCCAGTAAAATGCTCCTGTTGATTGTGTTACAGAACATTTTATTTGAAAGTTATTATTTGTTATTGAATTTATCCAGGAAAAAGTTGCAGTAACTGGGGTTACTAAATTAAAACTTAAAGAAAATATTTGACTAAACGCTTTAGGATAAGCTGTTGTTTTTGTATTTCCACTTGTAAAATTATTTGTGCCATATTGCATAATTAATCCACCCGGAAGAAATGTCCAACCACCTATTTGAGCAGGTTTTGTTATATCATATGCCGTATATGTTCCAAACGTAGCATTATTTGTCTGATCTGCACTTGTTAATTGATATTCAGCACCATTATTTTCACCTCTAAAAACCAAATTTGCTTCAGCAGGATTTGCCCCTATTTTTGAATAAAAACCTGCTTCATTAGCTAATGTTATCGGTGGTAATGGTACTCCAACTTGACCTATAGTTCCTGGTTGTTCTGGCATCTGCAAGAATTTATGTTTACCTTGTCCTGCATCATTAAAAGCAACATGGTTAATAGCCTCTACAAGTGCAATTTGTTGAAAATTACCACGAATACGATCTCTAGTGCTCCCTAAAGTATCCCCACTGATTGGCACATCACTGACAAATGTCATCTAATTACCTATTGTATTTTAATTGTATTTTTGCTAACATGTAACTTCTTTCCGAATAATCCACATACATTTTCATCATTCAGACTTAAAAGAATAACTTCTATTTTGTTAGTTACGTCTGATAATATATGTTATGTTGTAAAATCAACAAACAATAAATTATTTCAATGTATTAATTAATTATAATTGTTTGTCAATCTATTATTTTCCCTTTCCAACTGCTTTTTTCTTAGCTAATGGCGGTGAAGGTTTCTTCTCTTTTAATCCCGTTCCATATTCTTGTTTTAGGGTCATAGGCATTTTCTTTCCGCCTTGATTGTGCCCTTCTTCTTGAAATGTTTTTTGTTTTCCTAAGTCTTTTTTCTGAACTTGGGTTTTATTACCACTGATTTTGACCATTGTTTTGTCCTATTTGATTTCTTGTTTCATCTCTATACATCGTATCAGATTGTCTTTTTCCTAATTGTGCATAAGATCTAGTATTAGCATTACTTAATTTTTCATCATAGTATTTTTGCATCTGTTGTATACCCATATCATCCAATCTGTCTTGATATAGCTTCTTAGCTACTCCGTAAACGATTAGTTCCCACCAGTCCAATTGTTCAGGTCTTCCTGATAAATTAGGAGATTGCAGACTTACTGTACCTAATAACGCCTGTGAAGGTCTTCTATAAGCTGTCATCTCTATAGTATATGCCTGATCTGGAACTGGGCGTAATACAAATTGATTTTGAAAAAATAACATCAAATATGGTTTACCTTGCACCGATTGCAAATATTGTATTGTGACATTGTTTCCTTGAGGTACTGCTTGTGTAAAAAATAAACCTGCAACATTACCTGTTTGATAATCAATTGTGGCACCCACTAGACAATCGCCAATAAGATTACCTGCGCCATCATCTGTTACGGCAAGTGATGATGTTGCTGTATTTGCAGATATAAGGATATTCTGTATCCTAGAAATATTTGGTTCTTTAAATGTTGGGGGATAACCTCCAGGAAATATTTGAGTACTAGATAATTCAGTGTCAGCTATTGGGTTATTATTGATACTTGCAGTTATTGGATATTTTTGTGTTGTTAGTGTGTATGGCCCTGTTGTTCCATCGCCTATCGCAAAGTTTTGAAGTTGCTGTCCAGACCAATTATAGTTATAGAAGCTAGCTTTATTTTGAAATAAAATCAAAGGTGCTTTACCACAATATGCAGGGGTTTCTACCGTCTCCCAGTGATCAAAATCAAAAGGGTAAGTGTCTACATTCTGAATTGTGTTAAATGTATATACATCTTGAAGTTTTAAGTTTCTAAATTCATTTGGTAAATCATAAAGATAAAAGCTATTGATATATTTGATAATTTTATCGAGTGTAACTTGATTACTATTACCAGAAGCTGACACCTCCTGAATTTTCTCGATTATATCCTGTAAATTTCCGACTGACATATTTTACCTTTATAAAAAGTCAACTGGGACAAATCTTACTCTTGATATTGTATCAAAAGATTTTGGTAGTTTTGTAGCACCTGTGGGAGCCTGTTCAACATTACTATAACGTCTGATCTTTTTCTTACAACCATTGAGATGTTTGACTACACCAAAAGGAATATCGCAAATTTCACCGTGAACTAGAGTATAATGTTGTATGCCTTCTCCCGGATATATGCGATAGGTAAAATCGAAAAAACCGCCTTCGGCTTCCGTAAACTCAAATTGACCTTTTACAAGTCTTTCATCTTCTTTACGCATTACTTTAATCATCGCTTCAACTTCAGCCTTAGGCTTATGATTAATTATTTTTTTACTTATTGATCTTACTAGCATTATTTACCTATTATTTAAGGGGGATGACAATTTGTCACCCCCCATTTTATTAAGCGTTATTTACAACGTTATTTCCGTTCGATTTAAACGCAAATACTTGCATGTTAGCGTTAGCAACGCCACAAGCACTTGTGCCAATGTTCATAACGAACTGCGCGCGATTATCTGAAGCATCTTGTAAATTCATCCCTGGAGGACTTAAAGGAATTGTTGCACTTCCATTGAGTGGCACAACTCCAGAACCCGCAGGAAAGCAAGTAGCAGGTGAACCATTTACTCCACCAAGATAATTTGCACTTGATGGTAAAGCAAATGCTGTGAATCCTGTAGTGTCATAATCTAAGACAATGGACGATTCAGTAGCCGAATTAGTAACAACAAGTACCCTTGGCGCACCAGAAATATTGCTTGTTACACTTCCATCACCTCTACCAGTTAAGAAACTTAATTGTGTCATTCCATATGCTACAGGAATGTTGAAATCAACACGTTCACCCACTGTAAAGTCGTTTTTCTTAGCGAAATAAACTTTAGCTTGAGTAGCTTGTGTGATACCAACTACAGAAATTACGTGAGGATACATAAATCCAGGGTATATTTTCTGATAAAATCCTGTTGTACCATTTGAAACAGAGAAACCGGCAGCAGCAGCAGTAGCAAAATATCCTAATGTAATACTTACACCGGCATTAACAGCCGTTATTTGAAATAACATAGAACTTAATTCTAATGCCGATACAACATTTATCAATCTAACCCAATCGCCAACATTAATACCTGTTGTTGTTCCTGTAAGAACAACGCCAGTTGTACCATCAATAGCTGTCATTGCAACTTTTGCATAAGTAGGAGGATTAGTTTGATCTATAAATGTAAAGCCACCACTTGTACCTTTTGAAGCGTAAGTTGTTACACCTGATCCAGTACTTGAAGGTTGACCTAGAGCTAAATAAGAACCTTGAGCCATCGTTTCATACCATTCGGCATAGATCGGATTAGCTGCTGTACTTTGTGCGCCCCAGTTAGTTAAATCCTTAACATAAATCCAGTCTGGTTTATCAGACATAGGAATGTTTTGCGCTACAATAGTAGCAGGATTCGTATAAGTCCAAGAACCTATATAAGAAAATGGTAAAGACATAATTTATACTCCTTATATTCCTGTTGATCTTAAATTCTGCACCCACAGGTCATTGTTGACACACTGTCCTTGATAAAAACTGCAAGCAGCAGCATGTCGAAGTCTTGCGGGATCATTTAAAACACCTGGTGGCGTATACATATACTTAGCTCTTCCACCCGCTTGAAATACTACTTTATAACCTTCGTACGCTGCGATAAAGCAATTAGCAACATCATTACCTAACAAAGAAGCGTTTTTGCTAATGGAACCTTGTGACGATTGGAACGCTCGGATGTTATTAACACCACCCCATTCACTGGAAAGAGTATCGATAGATCCTGTACCATATTCAAACTTACGTCTAAAACCTGTAATGTTATTCAACACAGGGATCATACGAGAGTGACACATCATCGCGTAGGCATCACCTAAAGGAGATGTACCGATTTTTCTTGATGCATCAATCATATTTGTGATATACTCGCCGTCGTTAGTCTGTAGCAAAGCAACGATTTCATCAAGATCTGATAAAGCAGCTTCAGTTGGTAAATCCCCATTGGAACCCCCTACAGAGTTGATTACCGATGCTGAACTTTCCAAATTGTCTCTTTGAAGGATGTCACTAGTTTCTTTATAAGCCTGTCCAAGACGTGCTGCGGAGGCATTAAGAATTGGATCTTGGTTCGTAATAGTTACTTGACGGGTTAAAACAATATACGTTGCGTAATTTCTTACACGACAATCAACATCAACACGACTCAAAAGTTGAGACGGTGGATTTAATTGCGCATTGTCGATAGGCACTTCGAAAGTGTCTAAAGCATCATAGCGAGATTGACGATTGATAAAACCGTCATTATCTTGCACTTCAATAACAGATGCAAACAGATTATGAATACAATTTCTTTCGGGTGTTGAAAGAAGTTTGTTTGTATAGTTCTGTTGTATCTGAGAAGGCATGTTTCCAAGATTAACTGACATAACTAAAACCTATGGTTTAGAAACCGTTAGCTTTAGCAGCATACCCCATCATCTCTTCATATAATCGCTTATTATCTGCTTGAGTAGATACAAATGCTTGAGCAATAGGACGTTTGTCATACGCTGTCGGAGATTGTACCGCTTTAGCGTTTCTCTCTAGTTTTTGTACGACTTCTTTTTTGTGTCTAGCATCTGGAACTTTATCAAGTAGCCCTAAAGCTTTAATATATTTGTAGCTATGTAAACCCATTTTGTACGGATCTGCAAACGAAGCGATGGTTGCTGCAAGCTCTGGTTCTTGTTTTTCTAATATTTCTAACGTATCAACATTAACAACGTCATCAAAGTCAGAATATTGAGACCGTAGGTTTTGGATTAGTTTTTGCTGATCCTGTTGAGCCAGTTTACTTTCTAGCTCTTGGATTTTTTTTTCTAAAGGCTGTACGGCTTTACGTGCAATGCCTTTAACTCTACCCGCAGGCACAAAATCTTCGTCCGCATCTTCGGGTTCGGCAATAGTTTCTTGTGCTTTAGATTGCTGCGTTTGCATAAACCTATTAAGCATTTCATCCTTTTGCTTGATCTCCCATTCCATCTCTTTTTGACGCTGACGCATCGCTCTGAAATCTCTGTCTTTAATTTCATCCCTTTTCTGGGCTTCATTATCGACTGATTCTTGGCTTTGCATTGATTCATCATTAACAGATTCCAGAGGTGCAACCTCTTCATACTCGCTATTTAGATCCTGTTCAGTCATGAATTTCCTTGTTTGCAGAGGTCACCTGCGTTTCAACCATTTAAAAAATTAGACAAATTACTTTATGTCTAATTAAAATTTAATGTTTATAGGTGATTTTGTCTAGTTAAAATTTGGATTTAGTGATATATATTTTTTTACTTTAAATAGGTTAGAAATGGATATATCAAATAAAAGAATTTGCAAAGGTTGCTCTCTTATCTATATTAGAACACCTGAAATGTTTGGTAAACAAAATTATTGTTCAGAAAAATGTAAACCAAAGAAATTAACAAAAGAAGATCAAGAGGAGATAGCAAAAGAAATGTGTTTAAAATTAATGGATTTTGGATTCTCTAAAAAACAAGTTGAAGATTACAAAAACGGCTGTTGGCTTAGATATTTTATTAAGAGTGATATTGGATACCATAAAAGAAATTTATTTTGTTCGTCTAACAAAGATATTAAATTAAAATTCCTTAGAGAAAAAAAAATTGAACAATATGAATTAGATTTAATTTACAAATAAAATTTAAACAGGTCGATTATCAAACGCATCAAAGAGCGTCACCCTTGGCGTTACATTCTCATATGGAATAACTCCAGAAGCTGATGGCACACAACAAGGTGGGCTTGTTCCTGGTTGATTAAGATTAGCAAGAGAGAACGGATTCCACGTTGTTGTATCTATGTTAGTTGTAATACTATCACTAGTGATAGCAAATATGCGTGACCGAAGCTGATTAATTTCATTCATACCAAAAGCTTGTTCTACTCTAAAACCTACAATTTCACCTATAGTAAATTCATGATCGGTGGTAAATGTAACAATGGCATTTTGTTCATTTGTAATATTTTGGATATAGGCTTTACTTGGAAAAAAATTGTTATTTGCCACGAAGTTTCCTATCTTTAAATCCGGGAACAGGATAATAGATAGGTGTCTTTTCGTCTTTCATTCCTGCTTTATAAAAACCGAAATGATCGAGTCTTTCTTTAGAGTATGCAATAATATCTTTAAGAAATTCTTTTGAATATTTCTTTGCTTCACTAAATATTGTAGGCCATTCAGATCTATGAGGCAGACACCAACAAAACAGAGTTTCTTGACTTTTGGGATTTGTCCAATAAACCTGTGTGTTTTCTTCAGGGTATGGTCTATATTCCTGTCTAATAACACGCCTTGGAATCATATTTTTAAGCAATAAGTCTTTCTTCTCGTGTATGACAATATAGTAGGGTCTATCTTCAAATGGATTACTTGCAATAGCTTCATTTAAATCAAAAACAAGTTGGGGCATAAGCTCTCTTGCCATATCCCCGACTTGCACTCGTTCTTTAGACTTTGCAGCAAGCTGAGCAATTGTTCCGACTGTATCTCTATCGGCATATTTGCTCTTAGTCATATCTGTTACCGCTAAATGCTTGTTTACGGATTTGCTTAGCTTCGCTAGTCATAAGCTTATCTTTTCTTTCCATATATTGATTTGCTTTGCCCATCATGCTACCCGCAAATTCTTTTTCGCCCGGTTGATAGTCTTTATCTGACATGCCAGATTGTTTTTTCATATCATCTTTCATATTGTCTCCTTAGCCTGTTGGCTGATTTAAAATTAATTTACATTGCCTTTGGAACTTCAACTTGTTCTGCATAACCTTCTTTTACTTCCAGATCTTTTATGTTATGCATAAGATTTATTTTTTCGGCAAGGTGCGTTGTATCCATTCCCTCTAGTTCTTTTAGTGCCTTGATAAGATTCAAAATACCCGCTGTTTCTTCTTGCTGTGATCTTTTGATTTTTTCTTGTGCAACCGCAACATCTGTTTGTATTTTAGCCGTTCTTTCTTTTGCTAAACCATCTTGTGATCTTGCATAACTCAACTTCGTTTCATTATCTACTTGCATTTGTTGCAATTGCATTTCAGACATTTTTTGTTGTTGTTCTTGCATAGCTTTTTGTCTTTCTTGCATTTTCTGCATGATGCGGTCTTTATTTTGTATAGTCATGCACTCGACTATCTCTTCCGCGGGGAATACTTCACCGAATCGTTGCTGTAGTTCGAATAGTTGAGCAAGCTCTAATTGCTCTTGTGTCTCTGTCAATACACCTTTAACTACTTTTGCACCATAATTAAAAAATGCTTTATCATCAAATTCAGGTGTTGGCTCTTCGCCTATCACTTGCTTTACTTTACCATAGCTCCAAAAGTGTTGGATCATTTGTATGATAATATCACCGCATTCTTGTTGTGATTCATCGAAGTTGTCAAAGTACTTTTGTAGAGTTGTTAATCCTGCACTCTGACGTAGAAGAGAAAGTACACCTGCTTTATCATCAACAGCAGCACCTAACAATTCCTCGTTAACACCTGAAATTTCCCTCATAACTTGCTTAAGCATGTCTTCCATTTGTAACATGACGGGAGAGGGCGGGATGATCTGCATAGGTTGCACATCATCCATACTATACTGTGACTTATCGCTGATAACTAAAACACGTCCATTACCAACGTTTAAGCTATCGTCTGGAGTAAGTAAAGCACCTTTTCTAACCTTCAATCCTTGTTGCTGTGAACTAAGGATATCTAAATCAGTCACTTTGCGAACGTCAAAAAGATATTGCGCATCACGCATATCACGAACCATGCCCTTAAACTTGTAGCTTATGTACGGAGTATCGGGATTAAAATTTCCGTAAAATCCAACGTAAGGGTAGCGATCTATGCCATATGGACGCTGTTCGTCACTCATTACGCGACCATTAATCAATATGGCACGGCTAACGGTTTGTTTAGGCTTACGAATTAGCTTCAATTTACCTTCGAATTGCATCATGATGATACGAATATCTTCTTCATCACCGAAAATTTCTTTACATTCTTGTGTGTTTTCATCTATCGCATAGATAGCCTCTCTTGTCGAAAGATACCAATATTCATCGATTGCCATAAGGTGTTTAATAGTTAACCCGAAATTCTCGGGCATATAATAGAATTTATCATCTTGAGCATTAAGAGAAGGTGTATTTTCTATTTCTTCGGCGTGATCGGGATACAGAAACTTTGCTTCTTCTTTAGAGAAATACTGTCTTGAGTGTATGAATCTACAATCGGAAAGATCTTTTTGTCTAAAAAATGGATCAATCATAATCGATTTAAAATCGACATATCTTAGTCGTATATCAGGTGACACGGGATCGGTAGAATAATCGGGAAAGATAGAAACAAGCCCAAAACCTGTTACAAGTGAACCTCTTTCAAACGCATCTGAATATATGCCATATCCATTTGTTTTGTGTACGTGAAATAAGCATTTAGTTAGTTGATCGGCAGTCTTTTGAACGGGTGATTTTATCGGTATAACGATAGTAGATTTGCGATTTCGTCTTTGATGTCCCGTCACCATCATTACAGTTGAATGTGTCAAGTTGAAGTTAAACATTCGGCGTTTCTGGTGCATACCAGTTGGATATAATGCAGACCACATATCAGGATCACCAAGCCATGTTCTTTCGTCTAGATCTGCTTGACCCCATTGCACTTGTAAGTTAGTTATAGAGTCGGTGTAGTTCGATTGAATCATCTTTTTGATTGAGTAATCTTTTTCTACACCTGGCCACGTAAAAGGATCCGAATTTCTAGGAATAATTACCCCCGATGGAATACGCTATATTATTTATTTCAAAATAACAGTGTCAAGGGTTTATTTCAATTAATCTTTTGATGAGTCTTATTTGAGATTTTTTAAAGCATGTGATATTTTATATTCAACTTTCGGTGTTACTTCAACTTCTTCCCCATACCAATCGTTTTTCTTAGCCATAGGTCTTACCATTGCGATAATTCCTTTCAATTCAAGCATCATTGAATTAAGTCGCTGCATGTTTTCTTCGCACTTCTCATTGAGTCGCTCAATCTTACTTATCATGTGTTGTATTTTACAAATATCTTGATCATGTAAAGCGGATTTACATTGTAATTCGTTAGTCATTATAACCCCCAATATGCATTAATTGCTTTTATGTCGTCATCGCCACCTTTCTTAGTCTGCTTTACAAACCTTAAACCCTCAGCTAAATATCTAAGAGAATCGTTATAATGACTTGACCAATCGTGACATGGTTTTTCTTTATACACTTTCTTGTGTTCATCGTATTCTCTGTGATAATTTTCAACAGACTTGATAAGAGGCATACATTTTGAGCTATTGATGATGATGCGAGATGACAATAATACTTTAACCGCCTCTATTCCGTCTACAATAAATGATCTAGGTACAACTGTAACAGGAATTTGCATATCTTCCAATATTTCCCTTCGTGTTAATCCTGTTGATAGCCCATCAACATGCTCTACATCATGCGGAAATAGATAAGTTCCATATTTATAACCTTTATTTGTCAATAAATCTTTATACCAATGTAATGTCTTATTGCTGTGTTCTTCACAATCTATAATCTTAATTTGATCGCCATCAATCTGAAAAAATATAATAGCCGTCGAATCATCCCATCCTAAGTCAAAACTAACGTGCACTAGCTTGTATGGGTCATAGTTAAGAGGAATAATTCTTTCTTCGTTTCTCATTTTTGTAATAAGTTTAGCATAGAAAGCACCATCAACACCTCTATCAAATGAACAACCATATTCTTGTTGTGCCAGCTCTTCACTCATACCTTCTTGAATTTCTTTTTTTACATCTTCATCGGTAAGAATGCCAGTATCTTTGTATGTGAGTGTTTGTGCCCACCAATCGGGCTGAGTATTTGCCATCTGATAAAGATCGTAGAAATGATTGCGCCCACGTGGAGTGCTGATAAAGATTGCTACACCACCATTAATTTTGAGAATAGGTCGTATAAAATCCCACGCATCAGGTGTTTGTAAAGCATATTCAGAAAATACAACGATTTTAGGGTTAGTACCCATTAAGCTGTCAATATTGTCTGAACCAATAAGTTGGAACAAAGAACCGTTTGTTAGACGTATCTTCATCTCTTGTTGATTTTTTTGTGCTATATATTCTTGTGGAATGTAATCTAGAATACGAAATCCGTCATTTGTTGTTGAATCCCAAATAACTTTTTTGGCTTGTGAGTATGTAGGCATGACATAAAAACAGGTGCATGTTTCTTTTATGATTTGCTCTATACACCAGTTAAAAATAGTTAAGTCTTTACCAGCACGCCTATGACAACACCATATTAAACGTTTAATGCCTCTATTCAGGGCTAATAGTGGTGGTATCTGGTAAATTCTCGGGTAAAATTTCGATTGGACTTCCGGTATCATTGACATAGTTTACTTTAAAAATGGATTGAATAACTTGTTTACTTTCTTCTTTGTGATCACGTTGATTTAACCTTTGCTTTCCTAGCCATATCAAGAGCGTGTTATCGCCTTTCTCTGTAATGCCTAATGCCTTTGCATATTGGTGTGCTCTTAAAATAGATTCACCTTTAGATTTCTTTTCGGAAGAATACTCGGTGAAACCTACACCATATTTTTCTTCTACTCTTCTGTAAAAAGTTTCAGGGTGCATAGCAAAATATCCTGCTATTTCTGTACCCATACAACCAGAAACTAAAAGATCATCTACTTTTTTCCAATCAATTGGTATTTCAGGTCGTGACATTTTCACCGTTTAATTTAATTGAATATTCTTTATTATTTTTTATCATCCAGTTCTTCCAGCGATTAACAATAATATCACAATATCCCGGACTTAATTCTATTCCATAGCAAATACGACCAAGCTGTTCTGAAGCCATTAAAGTGGTTCCTGATCCTAAAAATGGATCATAAACGCCATTACCTTTTGCAGTATTATTTCTAATTGGTCTTGCCATACATTCTATAGGTTTTTGAGTGCTGTGAGCTGTTCTTTCTTCACCATCTTTGCTTGATTTACCAAAACAATTTAGATTAGAAATTTCCCATGTTGTAGCTTGATCTCTTGCGCCTTGCCAATTATGAGCTTGACCTTTTTTGACAGCATACCAACAGGGTTCGTGCTGCCAATGATAATCCCCTCTTGATAGAGCAAAATGTTGTTTGACCCATATGATTTGGCTTATGATTTCATAATCCACTTGCGTTAGGCTATTCTCTACCTCGCTACAATATTTACCTGCATGCCAAACATAAGCAACATTCCCAGGGAATAGATGCCAAGCTAAAGACCAGTTTACTTTGTCATCATTTTGTACTGTTCCAAGAGCTCTTGCTGCAACTCCTTGTTTTCCTTTTATATCTTTACGCCATGATGGATCATATTCAACACCATAAGGCGGATCTGTTACCATTAAAATAGGCTCTGCACCATTTAAGCATTTAGTTACATAATCAGGCAAAGTACTATCGCCACATACTAATCTATGTTCGTTTAACTCATAAACATCGCCAATTTTTGTTTTAGAATCAGCATCGCTTGATGGGGATAATGTTTCTTCATCGTCTTCTATAATTTCGTTAGATTCAATTTCCAATACGATGCCAAGTTCCTTTTCGGACATACCCATTTCAACTAGGTCTTCTATTTCATAATCACAAGCCAAGATGTCATAATCAAATTCCCCGTGATGCAAGTTATCTAATACAACACGTTTTTTCATAGTTTCTTCGTCAAGGTTTTCAACTACTATGCACGGAACCTCTTTAAAACCTATTTTCTTAGCAGCTCTTGCCCTTTGGTTGCCAGCATATATGATTAGCTTTCCATCTATAGAATTTACAAGGCATGGGCGCATTTTAAAGAATTCTGGATCGTCTTTGATATTTTTGCAAAGCTTTTCAAACTGGTTTTTGTCTATCTTACGAGGGTTTTTTTCATGAAACTTTAGCTTTGATATAGATAGGGATTGTATATTCATTCCCGTAAAGTATTTAATTTATTAATATTATGCAATCTTTTTTCTTGCTTTCTTTTTGATCAAATGTTATTCTTTGAACATAACCGAACGAAAACGATTAGCCATTGTTGATAATATCGCAGTGAGACGAAAGCAGATTAGTAAAGTTATAAAAACAATAACACAACAAAGGAAAATATATGAAAGTAAAAACATTAATCAAAGCTTTAGAAAAAGCAGGTTTAACAGTAGAGCAAGATAAATACCGTAACGGTCAGTATATCTGTAAAGCTGCTATTTACATATGCACATTTTACAAAAATGGTGCTGATTCTGATGAAGCAGTGTGTGTAAATGTTAGAAGACACAACGATGAACATGATTCACAATCCGATTATTCAGCAGGCTTTTTTGCTAAAACAATAAAACAAGTGATTCAAGTTTTAATAAACGAATAACAAACCGCCCTTCGTGGCACAACAAAAAAAGGAAGAAAAAATGAAGATTTATTTAGATGATTGCGGAATGAGATATAAAAAAGAAATTGTAAAACTGCTTGAAAATGAAGAGCTTTATAACTGTAATTTCCATAATACAGATTACGAGATTTTACCTAGTGACGATATTTACATTGATGACGTTGATGATGAAATCTTAGGTGTAAATATTTTAAATAAAATTCAAAACAAAATTGAAGAATTAACATATCCAAATTAAACAAATTAACTGCCGAGCAGGCAGCAAAGACAATAACAACACAAGGAAAATAAGATGAAGAAATTTGAAAAGTTTTTAGAAAATATAAAAAATGCCACACTTGAAGAATTAGATTTTATGCTTAGAAATCGTGTAAAATCTTGGTATGAACTTTTTATGCTATCATTTGATACTTCAATTCCAAAAGAATCAGGTATAGAATATTTGTACAATAATTTCGGTGATATGATTGATTATGAATCTTGTAAAGAAATTTATGATTTTGTTTATAAATTGAAAAATACTTCACAAATTGAAATACTTTTTGATGAAATTGTCAAAAGTTTTGTAAATACTTTAGAATATAAAAAAAGAATATTAGGAATAAAATGAACCAAAAAAATAGCATGATGCTACATATCAGACTTGATGTCGATACACACAAAAAGATGAAACACATCTGCGTTGATCGTAGTATGTCGATACAAGAATATGTTTATGAACTTATAACAAAAGAGGTGAAAAATGTTTGAATACATCATACAAATTATTTTAGCAATTGGAATTTCTAGTGTGGTATTTTATTTTTTTAATAAACCCAAAAAAATATATATTGTGGATCATGATTACGGATGGTTAGATATAAAGAAACATCCTATACCTGATGACGATATATTTTATAAATATATTGCAACAGATGGAAAAAAAGTTAAAGCGATGACGGGATTTGATTACAACAAAAAAGGTGATTTATTTTTATGTTCTTATGATAAAACATTAATAAAATTTTGGATGCCTTACCCTCAACCGCCAAAATAAAGAAACCGTGTAGTGTTTCTAGCCACTACACGGAAAGTAAACCGATCAACTACACAAGGAGACTTTAAACAAGGGATTTAAAGTTATATTTGACATATACCAAATGAAAAATATATCGTATAGAAAAAAATTGAGGTGGATATGGGTTTATGTGCGCCTAGTTTCCAAAAGCCGATGTGGGATCATGCAAGAAGTTGTTGGGTAGTTGGAGATACAAGAGTACCGAATTGGACACCTAATGAAGTTAAATTTACTAGACATGACCCCGAAGGGCATTGGGATAAATTAGAATCAAAACTTGAAAAAAAGGAAGAAAATATGCTAGATGAAAATGACTCAAAAATAATTGTTGAAAATCTTGAGAAAAGATTGAAAGATTTAAAATCTGCAAAAAGAAATAGAGTGTCACAAATTGCCACCCTTGGTTCAAACTTAAAAGAATTACTTGATGAAATTAATGCGCTTGAAATTATTTTAGAGAAATTTATTGAAAGTGACGATGATGAAGAATAGTTTCATAAAATCGTGGATAATTTTCATTTGTTTTGCATCTATTTTCCCTTTTTGTGAACCTGAATATCCCAAATCACCAAAAGGTATGAATGGTGTTGATCAAAATTCTTAAATTATGATAAAAAATAACAAGAACAATTTACTGATATGTTTAAGAACTTGGATTGTTTCTAGAAATCCGACGGCGTAGCAATTGTGCTACGTCGCCGTTTTACAGAGAGATAGGTATTTTATCAGGTTTTTTTATCTATCTTGCTGTAGATGTAAAGCAGGTTTTACATCTTAAAATCTATCCCCATCTCTTCTTTCACCCCATCTTTTTCAAAATCTATATCACCGTGAAAAGATAAATCTTTAAGATTTGTAGCACAAGCCGACACTAACATCACAAGAGCTGAAAACACTATAATTTCTATAAAAATCATACGCATAAATTCCTCCTTAATGTATACTATTCTTTACACTTATCAAAATGAAACATTAAATGCTAGCTTACGATATACAAGAAAACTTTTTAAAAACTGTTGATCAGACTCTCATAAAACATAAGAAACATGAGTTACAATTTGACTTTTGGAAAAGTGAGTCTGAAAGTGAAATTGAGCGATTGGTAAGAGAGATGGCAGAAGTGAAAGCTTCAACAACGAAAGTTAGAAAGGGGCTTTACGCAGAGAATGGCAGTCTTAAGAAACGAGTGCTAGATCTTGAGGAGAGGCTTGCTATAATCGAGAGGAATATTTGCAATGGAATATAATTGGCTATTAATTTTTCAATTTACAATGATTATTTTAGGAAATTTTACAATGTATAAATTTGGTCACTCACGCGGTGAATGTTATACAATGAAAAGAAACAATGAATATTTGAAATCTTTAATTGAAGGGTGGAAAAAAAAATACGATGACAAATGATCACTGCGAATATTGCGATCCTGAATTTTATGTAATCTATGGAAATTGCCCTTTGTGTCAGAGAGAATGTGAACCACCACTCCAAAAAATTGACGGTATTGATTATTGGTATAATTCATCTGAAGGCATTAAAAGATTTTGCGACAATTTAAAAAAAGATCAAAAGAAATTTAATCAAGAGTTGAAATAATCTCAATCTCAATCGCATACTCATGCGGAACGCCTTTAATTTGATCATATGTGACTTGTATGCGCTTATCGTTATCAGCCTGACCGATTGCCTTGTTTTTAACTAAAAGCTCGCAAATCGCATCTAATACATATTTTTGGGACATAGGTAAATTATCATGTGAATCGAGAAACCTGGGGGCTATTCTTGTTAGCTTGATAAGACAGGGAAGCATTTCAGGTGTCACCCTATTTGCTAGCGCAAATCTAATTGCCTCTTTCTGCTTCTTATGTCTCTTATGTTTCTTAGTCCAATGCTCACGAGATAAGTTAGCTTCTGATACGGTCTTTATCGGAAGCTTTATTTTCATCTCAAAACCTCGTCACTTTTATCTATGATGTCTATCACTTTCTGAAAACCCCACCCTAGGCTCTTTATTTGCCACGTAGTAGCTTTCTTTTGATGATGTAGGGTAAATGCATAGCCATTCTTTATTTCTTGCACATCAACGCTTATTCGCAGTCTATGATCAGGTTCTGGGTTCATGCTCTGATGTATAGCAGTTTTCTAGTATTTTCGTACAATTCAATTTAAAGAATTTTTTAAAATATTTCTATAATATCTTACCGATGATTTTATCTTGACTAAGACTGAGTCGGTTAAATCTACATCAAATTTCATTTCATAAGCGACTAAAGCGGATGATAGAAGTACTGTTATAATATTTATAGAGGCTATAGGTTCTTTTTCTCTGAACATTTCTTGTACTTTTTCTAAAAAATCCACATCTTTTTCGTTCATTGTTTCTCGTTGGGTTAGGTTAAATTAGATAAACATTATCAGTCGTACGATTTTTTCGTACATATCAAATCAGCGACAAATCATTTTTTTAGGTGGTTGCCGCTGATTATCACAATTTTTTAGTAACCTAATGTTCGCTTATCTTGACCATCGATTATCTCAATAGCCACATTTTCAGCAGCAAAAAGCCTGCTAGTTATTCTTTTGGAATAGACAATTTCAAATTCATTTCTAGTAAAATTTGAAGTTATAATCGTTGGAAGCATTGCATTATAGCGATAATCTAACAGACTAAAAAATACTTCTCTTCTAAATTCAAGATCACGGTTTGAAAATTTCTCGGGATTTATACCAGAACCCACATCATCAACTATCAATAACTCATGATCAATCATTGATCTTAAAGTATGTAAATAATCCCCTTTGCCTTCTGAAATTCCAAGTCTCAATTTTCTTAATAAATCTTCTTCTTTCCAATATCTAAAATCATTGAAATTTGCAAAACACCAATCTGTAAGAGCAGCACAAAGATATGTTTTTCCAATACCTGCTGTTCCGTGATAAACTAACATGTTTTTGGGTTTTTTCATCCACTCGTTAACGGCTGACGTAGCTTGTGGGTTTCCCTCCAGTTTGCAAAGAGACGCATCCCTATATCTTTCTCCAAAACTTCGGAATTTGTAATCTGCGATTCTTTTTTCTCGCTCAATTCTTGCGTTTTTTTCTCGGTCTGCATCGAGTTGTTCTTCTGTGTAAATTCCTTGCTCTGTCTGCATGGTATTTCTCCTGTATGTTTGTTTATGTTGTTTATAGTCCGCTCTTTCTTGATGATGGCTTTGCAAAAACTGGCTAATTCTCGCACATTACCCTTATGTTTTTCAAGTCTTTCATGCAACAGCTCAATTTCTTGCGCCGTCCAATCTGTATTTTGCGTAACTGCTAATGAGAATAAATCTTGTTTTGTCAAGGTCTGTTCTTTTCCATTAAAATCTAAAATTTTTAAATTTCCGCCCTGCGGTTCAATCAAATCAGATTTCTTTAGATTTTCTTTTGATAAGGTTTCTTTTGTGACTCCTAAATTAGGAGGGGTCTCCCCTCTCGAATTAGGAGGGGTACCCCTGTCAATTTGGGAGGGGTAAGAATTATTTGAATCTTCATGTATAACTAGTTCATAGAAAGTCTGTTGCTTACCGGTTTCGCCGATTACTTCTTTTGAAATAAGACCTTTTTCAATTAATCCATCGGTGGCAGTTTTTATATTTGATGGGGTTGATCCTGTTAATTTTTGAAGTTGAGAAATACTGATGCGATCTCTTATTTTATGCCATCCAAGTGTTTTTCTCATGATGACAAGCAGGACTTTTAACTCTACTTCTTTTAAAAGAGGAAGCCATTTATCGAATAGATCGTTTGGAGCTTGTGTATATGTTGGGGCAGATATTCTCATGATTGCTTCCTATTAAGTTTAATTTTTAATAGGGAGATAACAAGCAGCTAACACGAAAAACAGCTTGAAAAGAAATAAGAATATTGTGTACTTTATTTGATCAGTCGTAGTAGATTGATCTTACACAACACTCTTATTTCCTTTGTAGTGCTGTTATTGTCGTGGTTAGGTGCTGTTAACATCCCCACATTGAAGCCCGCTATAAAAAGCGGGCTTTTTTCATTTATGCTACTCTTCTTTTTCTTTCTTTGAAATATCAAATCCGATGCTTATCGGGAAAAACACAAAAATAATGGCTTTCGTCTTCTTTATCAACGTTAATCTTATGACCCAACATAATTACCCTGATTTTGTTCATTCCTTCTTCTGTAGTCACAATGAAGCCTTCTCGTTCAAGTATTCGCATTGTGTGTGCAAAAGGAATATATTTTTTTCTTTTAAGAAATATCTTGCCGTCTTTTGTTGCCATTTTTGTAAGTGATAAATAAAATACAACCGACCATGCACATTTTTTATGAAGATGATCAAGGCATTTTTCACAGTTATTTAAATAAACCAACATATTTCCCCTTGCATTTATTTTCATAATCTTGCAAAACATTATTTTAATCAAGGTGACAAAATGAAAGATGTGTTACAAGAAATATTTTCCGATCCGTTGGTTTGTTGGATAGTCGGCATTACGATTTTTTCGATCATTTTCATTGTGTCAATTTCGTATTTTATACAGTGACAACCCAATCTTTAGCTTTCACTTTGCCACCCGTTGCCTCTTCGATTTTCAAAATCATTTCTATTCTCGGCATCGTTCTCCCACTTAACCAGGTAGTGAGCATCTGCGGCAGTATACCTAATTTCTTTGCAAAAAAAGATTTTTTGATGCCATTTGCTTCGAGATATTCATTAAGTTTCATTATATTTTTACACCTTTTTGTGTTTTTTCTTGCATTAAATTATTTATCTATGTTAAGATTTAAGATTAGACAATAACACAACGCTTACTTTTAAGCAAAGGAAAATTTTATATGACAGCATTTATGACACCCAGATGTGAGTTTCTAATGTACCTTGAAGACAGAAATTCTAAAGAATCAATCGTCGATTATCACTATAAAAAGATGGAAGAATTTAAAAATGAGGCATTAGAAAAGCTGACAAAACACCTAGGAAATAACTACATTCAACAAATTTCAAAATCATTGGCTATTGCATGTATCGATGGATACCAAGGTGCTACTCAAATGTTTTACAATCAATTCAATCTAAATGATGCACATCTTTACGCTCTCATGGATGATTTTGAATCTTTTGAAGATGAATACGAGAAACTTTAAAAAGTGTCCGAGTTATTTCGATTCGGACAAAAAATAGACAAAATTAAAAAAACAAAAAAACACAAAAAACAAAACAAGGAAAATAAAATGAGACTAGAAGGCAATTTCACAATAGAAGATTTAGAATTTATAATATCTACATCAAAAGACTCTTTAAAAATAAATTTAACTATTTATAAAGTAAACAAACTTAATTATTCAAATAGACTACAAATAGAATTTGAATATCCTGAATTGGAAAAAGAAGATTTTTTGCCAAAACTGTCGGCCACTAACCCATATTAAAAAATGTCCAAATAAAAACACAAAAAAATAAGGAAAACAAAATGAATTTTTTACCAGATGATTACCAGGCACCAAAACCAACAAGCCAACTTTACTTGAAGCTCCAAGACGGAGAAAATAGAATCAGAATACTTAGTCGCCCGATCATTGGTTGGGAAGACTGGTCGTTAGATCGAAAACCAATTCGCTATGAGATGACAAATAAACCTGCAAAATCTATCGATTCAACAAAGCCGATGAAGCATTTCTGGGCGTTTATCGTTTATAATGTTTTAGAAGAACAAATTCAGATTATGCAAATCACCCAAGCTACAATTAGAAGTTGCCTAGAATCTTTATCAAAAGATCAAGACTGGGGTTCACCTTTTGAATATGACATTAAGATAAACAAAAAAGGTGAGAAGATGGAAACAGAATACACTGTAAATCCTGCACCTCATAAGTCTGTATCACAAGAAATATTAAAGGCATTCAAAGATAGACCGATTCAACTCGAAGCTTTATTCCTTGGTGCTGACCCTTTTAGCACTGAATGGAAAGCTTATACGCCTTTGATGTGTGACGCTGAAGAGTCGAAAGTGACGCCGATAATGGGTGAAAAAGTCGATGTAAAGCCGTTTGACATTACAAAGTGTATTTCAGATGAGCAGTTTATTGAATTGTCTGAATTACTGCAAAAATGCAATATAGATACTCAAAAAGGCTTCAAAGAATATCTTTTTAAATCATTAAATATTGATACAATGCAAGACATAGAAGGTAAAGATTATCAAAAAATAAAAGATATGTTGAAAGTTAGGGCTGATGAAAATCAAAAAGCGTTGTTAGAAAAAGAAATGGCTGATACTCCAGAAACTAGAGGTAAGAAGAAATAATGATTGAAACAAAATACATTGATATCAGAGGAAGAAAAGAGCATGAAGCAATTATAAAGGATGCCAAAAAATGTGAGGAACTGGGATTGGATCAGTATTATGAAACAATTGTTTATTTGAAAAGGTGGGGAGGTTGGTTAAATGATGAAACCTAAAATAATCGAATGCGAACAGGGTAGCCAAGAATGGCTTGCCCTCCGACGAACCAAAATAACCGCCACAGATAGTGGCGTTATCCTTGGATTAAACCCTTGGAAAACACCATTACAACTTTTTGAAGAAAAGCTTGGACTTCGTGAATTGCAGCCAGTAAACGATAAAATGAGAGAAGGATCTCTCATGGAAGAAGAGGCAAGGGATTTTCTTAATCAAATGGGTGACACTAACTATAAACCTATTGTTTTAGAATCTGTTGATTTGCCATTTATGATGGCGAGTTTAGACGGTATGAATTCAGTTGGAGATATTGTAGAAATCAAGTGCGGTAGGCGTTCTTATGAAAATGCAGAAAAAGGAGAAGTTGAACCATATTATTTTTCTCAATGTCAAAAACAAATGTATGTGGCAAATTGTGATAGTATTCTTTATTTTACTTATAGAAATAAAGAAGAACATTGTTCCATTAGAATTCATCGTGATGATACCTTCATCGAAAAGATGATCGAAGCTGAAAAGCAGTTTTACAAGTGCATGATGGATTTTACGCCACCCCCTGCCTGCGACCGAGATTTCGTTCATAAAGGCGATAAGGGCTGGTATAAACACGCTACACTATGGAGACAAGCTAAGCGCGACTTAAAGCTGTTAGAAGCAAGAGAAGAGTGTCTACGTGAGGAACTCATTAACATGTGTGACGGTCAATCGTCACAGGGTGCAGGCGTGAGGATTTCTCACACAACACAAAAAGGACGTGTTAACCTTGCTAACATACCAGAATTAAAAAATGTAGACCTTGAAAAATATCGTGGTAAAAATGTAAGCTCGTGGCGATTTACAGAAGTGAAGAGTGAAGATGAATGATTTTATAGTTTTTAAACACCTACACGAAGATAAAGAAAAATGGTGGGGTGAGGGTGAATGGGTATCAGAACCCGATAATGTAGAATTTATTTATAAAGATTACAGGTGCATAATTATAAGGATTGTTGCTTTTGAAGGTTTAGGAGGGGACCATGTTTTCGGTGGTCATTTATGTGGTTATGTGCAAATTCCAGATGATTTGAAGTTATTTGATAAAGGTTATGATTTTGATTTTGATGTGCATGGTGGTATTACATACAACGAAAAAGATGATGATGAAAAAAACTATATAGGTTTTGATTGCGCTCATTCAAATGACTACCTACCATCAACAGAATATTTATATAAAAGATGCCCTGAATTTATTAAAATAAAAGAAGAATCAAAAAAGATGTTTAAGAATCTTGGTATTGATTATGACACATCTCCTGTTAATTTAAAAACATACAAGAATTTAGAATTTTGTGTTAATGAATGTAAAAATCTTGTGGATCAGGTTATAAAAATAAATGGTGAAGATGAATAATTGGATAAAAGTAACTGACAGATTGCCAGAATTGAATGTTAGGGTTTTAATACTTTGCGGTCAATATATAGAAATAGACAAATATTCCGTCCTAAAGGATGGTAACATATGGTCTTGTACAGCAAAAGAAGTTGTGAGTCATTGGATGCCTCTACCACCGATAGAAATAAATGGTGAAGATGAAGGATACACATGTAGTATTCCAACATATGGACCAACATTTGAAGAAGTTTCAAAACAAATGCGTATAAATTGTGATATTTTAAAAAAAGAATTTAGTGATCATGTTGATAAAGAAATTGCAAGATTTATAGAAGTGAAGGATTATGATGAAGAAAAACAAGAAATGAAATTATGTATTAAAGAAATTATAGGTCAAGATGAGTGAATGGATAAAAGTTGAAGATAAATTGCCGAAGGAAAATAATCACTATCTAACTTATGTTGTCGATAATGGATGCAATTATTTTATAAAAATACAAAGATTTTATGAAAATCCTAGGGAGTTAAAAGGAATGTACAAAGATTCATTTACTAACTGGGAATTTACAACTTGGGATGATAATATTGTAACCCATTGGATGCCACTTCCCTCTATTCCTAAAGATGCGGTCGTGTGACCGCTCTTAAATTTATTTCTTCTTTTTATGTTCTTTCTTTTCCATTTTCTTATCAATTTTCTTGTCGTTAGCAATGACTTTATTCATTGTTCGATCGATTTCACGTTTTTCTTTTTTTAAGATTTTATCCATTATTTCTTTTCCTTTTTGACAGTCTTCAATAATTTTTTGTCATCTTTAATTTGACCTTTAAATTCCTTATCGTCTTTTTCAATATGCTTGATGACTTTTTTCTTGAGTTTTTCGCGCATTTTATTTTTCTCTCATTTTATTATATATATTTTTTGAAAATTTAACATAACCCGGTTCTTTATATTCTTCTTTTATTTTTATAAAAGCATTAATAACATCAGATTTGCTATTTACATTTTTAAATATTTCTTTTATTTCTTTTTTTGAGGGTATCATTTTTTGCTTTTCTTCGGAATTTTAGCTCCAGATTTTCTTGCCACGCTTAAGGCAATCGCAACAGCCTGTTTTTGCGGTTTTCCAGCTTCTTCTTCACGTTTAATATTTTCACCAATTGCTTTTTTCGACTTACTTTTGATCAACGGCATAATTTCTCTCTTGCTTTAAAATAGGTTGTGAGGTACTATATAATCTTTTCAATTACATAATAAACATAAATTTAAAATATAGCAAAGTAAGAATGCAAAAAAGAGAATTAGAAAAGGGCGATGTGCTTCAAATTACCCCTACATCGAAAAATGAATGGGGAGGATTTTTAATCGTCGTATCAGAACCCAAAAGTTTTGGGTGTCAAGGTTACCTCATGTCACATAATAATTTTGAAGCTTGCAGGGTTATAAAAACAGGAAAAGCATATGCACGAGTTAAGTTTGAGGACATGGAATATGTCGGTAAAATTCCATGGATAATATCTGATAGAGATGAAGCACAAAAATCTACGGAAACAGAAATATGACAACATCAATACATCAAAATAATAAAATCATTTTAGATATGACACAGACTAAAAAATATAATGAAAAAATTAAACTCGATCGTTGGAATGGCTATAACATAAAAATAATAAAAGATGGTCAAAGTTGCTTAGAAAAGCTAAATGAGATACTTTTAAGACGAAGAATTCATAGGGATATGGTAGCATCAAAGCATTTATAAAACAGACAAACGTGACACAGTGTCACGCTGCCTGAATTTTTGAAAAGTCATCTAATCGAAATTAGGTTAACATGAAACGATTAAAAAGAATATTGGCATATATCTTTGGCACAGATAAAGCATGTCACACACAAATCAAATCAAATTACACAAGGTATAACTGATGGATGATATTTTAATGGATTTTACAATATTTATATCTAGGTTTTTAACAGAAAATGATAAATCTTTAGATAAATGTACAATCACTGAAATACATAAAATTATAAATGAATTCCAAAGAAAGGAAAAAAATGAATAAATTTGATGAAGATGTCATGCTACCTAACGAAAATAATGTATTTAATATTCAGCCTTTTATAGAAATTATAAAAATTCAAATTTCCGAACATGTTGATAAAGAAATTTTGAGGTTTGAAAATACTGTACATGAAGTTTTAACAGGATTAACAAATATACAAATTAAAGGAAAATATGAATAAAGCAATCCTAACACTATTAGCAATCGGTTTCATGGCTACATCATGCTACGCATCTAGTGGAAATGTTACAGTAAGAGAAAATGGAACTTACACAGTTGGTGCTGAATACATGCAGCCGACAAAAAAACCAACCGTAGATGACATACAAGATAGACAAGCAGGGGTAGGTGGTTTTAATAAGCCTAATCGCGATACTCGAATTCAAAGAATTACAAGATAATGCCTACATACGAATATAAGTGCCCTCAATGTAATGATGTAGTCGAAATAGTACACGCTATAATCGATAATCCTGTAATCTCATGCAAAGAATGTGAAACAGAGATGAAAAAAGGCTTTGGTGGTGGTACAGGTATACATTTCAAAGGATCAGGATTCTATGAAACTGATTATAAGGGGAAATAGATGAGTGAAGGTTTTAAGATAGCACTTTTAGTTTTATTTAGTATTGTAATTTTAAGATCATGTGATATTAGAATGTTAAGAATTAAAACTGATCATGAATTTAGACTTGAAGAATTGCGATTAAATTATTCTAAAGAAACAAAATAAGGCAAGGAAGCCTTTTCTCGTAGACAAAAAAAAATAGATAGAGAAACATCATGTATCTTTCTATCTATCTTCTCATCTTTAATATAGTCATTATACTGCCTAGAAAGGCATCTTCTGCAAAAACTAAAAAGCATCGGTTTAAAAATACTTTGGTTTATTGCAAAGTTCATATTCCTATTAGAAATATTCAATAACAATTACACGCCCATTAGCTCCATTTCCACCAGCTCCGCTGTCAGCAACTGTTGCGATACCGCCACCACCTCCGCCTCCACCTCCGCCTGGAATTGCGCCATTACCACCTACACCGCCAGCAGTAGCGCCATTTGCTCCGACGGAATAACCGCCACCACCACCACCACCCGTACCACCGGTTATTACTCCGCCTATGGATAAAGGTGTATTTCCATTTGACCCATTGATTCCTGTAGATTCTAAACCGCCTGCACCACCTGCGATCATTATTGCATTTGTTAGATCTAAATTATTTCCACCATTTGACCCACCTCGTTGTAGAGTAGAATCAGCCCCACCACCTCCACTACCGGCAGTTGCAAAAAATGGTGGTGATGTTGTATATCCTACACTTGATGCCGCAGTAGCCGCCACAACTTTTCCTTGACTTCCGCCACTACCACTTACTCCAGACGAAAAAATGGTTCCACCCGCAACTGCGCCTCCGCCATTTACCGCCGCTGTTGATCCGCCAAGCCCGAAATTTCCTCCAAAAACTTTCATGTTTCCGAAGGAAGTATTATTTCCAACATTTCCAACATTTCCATTAGCTGTTGCCGATTGAGCTAGAGCACCTGTACCGCCTGATCCTATAACAACTGATTCGCTTCCGTTAAAAAATGATGCCTGTGCTTTATAATAAAACGCACCTCCAGCACCACCACCACCACCGCCGCTTGAAAGTGCTGTCGTCCCTTTTCTTCCAGAACCACCACCACCGCCACCAGCCCATCCATATACCTCTACAACTTTTGTACGGGCATCTTTTGTCCAAGTAGCCGGGCTATCTGCAACATTATAAGTAGTAATCTTAATATTATTTAAATATGACATGTTTTCCTTTATAGATAGTATCCGAGTAGATAAAGTTTTCCGGTTTGAATTGTGTAGCCAGATGGTGTAGATATATTTAATTTAACTAAATTTCCGGCTGATGCTAAGAAAATCGTTCCGGTTAAATCTGAAATGATTGAATTTATTCCAATTCCACCTATCGTGTCTGAAATCTGATTAAATTGTATCAGAGAAGCAATGTTATCATATGTAGATGCATTATTTCCAATTGAACCCCCTGCCGGAGTACTAGTAGTATTAGAATTATCTGTAACAGTAACAATATCGATTAAAACAAAATCACTAATCGGTGTAAAAAGATTTACAATCCCACCTGCGACGAAATCTATCTCACCACATGGAACAACAATCATAGATTTTGGAACATTATAAGCCATCAATAAACCTCATACGTAGGCGTTGCGTTAGATAATAATTGTACAGATCCATAATTTGAATTAATAACTAATGTAGCTGCGCTATCAATAGTTACAGTACCACCAACAGTTGTAATGGTAATATTACTTGCTGACGATGTTCCTGTACGATCTTTTACTACCCATCGTCTACCTGCTGTTGGTGCATTGGGGAATAGAATAGAAACAGCACCACCACTTGTGTCTACAGAAATATATTGATCTGTTGCAAGTACAGTATAGGGAGATGCAGCAAAATTTACATTTGTGTAATTCAATGCAATTGCAATTGCTGATCCAAGTTGACCCGTAGATGTATCTATAGTGACCATTTGTGTATTTGCTACAGCTACAGATGCAATGCCTGCGATAAATGTTTTATTTATGTTATTTGAAAATGACCCTTGAGTGCCTAGACGCATGGTATTTGCATCAGAAATTACACCATTATTAGAAATTAAAATATTTGATGATTCATTTCCAGTATATGCATTTCCACTAACCGATCCTAAAGCTACATTATAAATACCTGTCAACAAATTCTGTAATGTAAATTCCCCTATACCTGTGTTATTACTTCCAGTTGTTAAACTATTTAATGAATTTTGTCCAAAACCAGTATTATCGCCACCAAATACACTGTTATTTCCTGCAAGATTTCCCACAAATGTATTAAAATTAAAATCTGATACATTTAATGTGCTTGTTGTTCCTGAATTCGTAAATAAAACTGATGCACCACAGTTGTTGGCGGTATGATTGGCATGTACAGTTAATGATGATCCAGTAGCTGTTCCACTATCACCTGTAAGAGTTAAAGAACTTGCTGGCACTGGCTGAAAGCTAGGTGCAACGCCTGGTCCATTGCTTGTGAGTACTTTTCCAAGTGTTGATCCGTCAACGCCTGAAAATTGAGCCACTCCGTTAAAATATACAACGCCCTGAGAATTTATATTCAGCGAATTTAATGCCATTTTTTTACCTATGTATTATGGAGCCCAAGAACCTGTAGAAGCTATACTAT
>JGI24890J29729_1000285_pt1 | contig 36663 bp, 45 predicted proteins | sample FreactcultureFD7_FD_29729 | JGI IMG/M metagenome (IMG submission 29729)
GGAAGGTTCTCCTTGTTCTTACCTCAAACCACGCTCTATTCGATCGCCTATTCAGCTTAGAACACTCGAGTTACGCTCAAAAGTAGCCTCCAGTCATGCTCNAAGTGCTCGTACAAGTTCCCGAGGCCTTCTTCCACTTCGACATAAACTCGAATCAATCAACTCGATCACTTTCGAGTTGGACAGAGCCGCTCTAGCTAGCAGATGCACAAGTATGTCTGCATATAGCTTTGTACAACTTCAGCGAGACAGCTGACCTTTTATTCGCTTTCACAGACTTCTTTCGAATGTTCGCCCCGTTTCGGGTCTCGCATCTTCGCTTCTCAAACAGTGGAAGATGCCTGCTTCGGTGATCGTTCTATGGCGAGGTATCTTCATCAGCTATGTCAACCTCTGCTTCGTGTCTCACTCTGCAGAATCCGCCTCAAGACTCGCTCTTCGCAACCGACTGTTATGTTAGAAGAAGGATCGTTTCTACCGAGTATGGGAAGTTCTGGGAGAGATTTGTGGTTATATCGTAAGAGCTCAGGATGGTAAAGCTTCAAGTGGTCAACAAACCGTTGTTCAGCTCGGAAAGTGGTAATTATCGATCGCTTCTCTCTTTCCGACATTTCCCTCCCTCGGAAGATTCACTATGTACTCCTCGACTTTTCCTCAACTTCGGCGCTGACGCTTTCCGCTGAATACAGGCCCGATCATACCACTCTCGAACTACGCTCTCACTCTCCCCTCCCATGTCGCTCACCGCATCAAGGACTTTCTTTCCTTCTTCCGCCTCATAGCGATAAAGACCGCTCATTGATCGACTTCACCGCCGCAATCCCAGTTACTCGAGTCCTCTGACGGCTTCGACACCATAAAGAAGCAATCAAAACTTTGCAGTGCGTTAGCTTGAATATGATCTCCTGACGAGACCCGTCGAGGCGAGCAGGATGATAGATACGAGTCACTCGCTCTTTTGACCGTTCCGAGAAGGAGAGAGCTACGTTGCCAGTCGTAGTAAGCATCTCTCTGTTACCGTGAATCGATTGTAGCGCTGACACACTTTCACGTTCACAGTTTCGGCGGAAGCGAGCTACCGACCCGATACTCCCTCTTCCAGTCTCGTAACCTGATCGCTCGTGTTCAGGAGTCCGATGAGACACTCGGATCTGTTCGAGGAACACCTCTCCTGGTTTCTCCTTTCAGTTCCCTCAACTCTCTTCTCCCTTCACCATACCCATCTCTCATTCCCAAGAATCTCCCTCGATCACTATGGCAAGCGAAAGTGAATGGTCCGAAGCGACAATTCCGTTCTTTCCCAAAGGTGCGTTTCTGGTGTCGTTAGACTGTCCAGCTATCTTTCGAGTAAGACTGCTCTGGCTGATACTGCACTGACCCGTCTGTATCTTCCTTTGCATAGACCACAAGGCTCCCCGCTATTCGCAAGCTGTACTCGATACGCTCGAACGCAAAATTGTAACGGCCAAAGATGCTCTCCAGCACTTCAATGACTGGATTGAGCGACATGGTGGATTTCAAAAGGCCTATCGTGCTCTGGAGAGGGGTTTGAAGCACTCTGAACCCGAGGAGTGGGTGGAAGTCAAGGGTGTTTGCATCAGGCAAGTCGTCCAGAATCTCAAACTTCCACGATCAACGGCAAAACTCACGGTTTCGGTCATCACAGCACGACTAAAGAACTCATTGCTACTTTTCCATCCACCTTTTCGACCCAAAGCTGCTTTGACCAACGAGTTTACGAGGATGCAGTAAAAATCGTCGAACCTCCCGAATCAGCTCTCTGTGGACCCCTCGAAATGACCCATGCCAATATAAACGGGACTCCTCGGGTCATGAGCTTTCAGAACGGAGAGGAACGGCGCTACTACGTCAAACGTCTTTTCCTCACTCCAGTCTTGCGACAGCGCAAATACGGAGGTGATCACCCCGCCGATACGCCTCACATCGTATGGTACGCCAAGTTTGCCGATCTGCTTACTACGGATCATCTCGGTCATCTGGCCTTCGTAGTTGTTTACCTTGCAAGATTAAAATTTCCTCGCTATTCCACAGTGTCCGATCCCTCGGTGAAGAAAGAAAGAACGACGATTGCGATACTGCTGTGAAACCAGATTGTGTCTACCCATGAAACCCCACATCCCTCTCAAGCCTTCATCTCGCTCTCACCATACGGAGCCGGTGTATCACCCTCACCTTCGACCTCGCCCTGACCCGGAACACTAATCGGTTTCTCTTCTTGCGCCAATCCGTAATCGTAGAATCCTTTTCCAGACTTCTTTCCCATGTAACCGGCTGATACCATTCGCTGCAATCGATTGGGATTGGGTGAGCGGGAGTGAGAGCGAAGAAAGAGAGAGTAGCAAGAGAGAGAGGAAGCGTACAGAGAGGAGAACGGAAGGTCGATATTTAGAATCGCCAGTTTCGGTGTGGAGTACTTGCATGATTGAAAGACAGGTATCGAGTCCGATGCTGAATGGATGTAATGACGTCAGCTAAGGAGATCGAATGAAGGAATAGGGGAGGGAAAGTGCGAGTGAGGCGAACGGAAACGACGAAACGGCGAAACGGAGAATGACTGAGGGTGTAAGAGAAGAGTACCTACAAGTCTGCTAGCTGAAGAGGACCCATAGGATGACGCATACCTGATACAAGTGAAGAGTGATGAGTGAAAGCGCGATCAAACGAGACGAGATAAGCTTTACCTAATTTCATCGTTTGATCGATATCCTCCCTCGTTGCGATCCCCGAATCCAATACTTCGATCGATTCGTTGATGAAAGGCATAAGTAGCCTATTCGAGATGAATCCGGGAGAATCTCTCGAGGTAACGACAGTCTTGCCCATCTCTTCGGCGAAAGTTTGAGCGGTCTTGAGAACGAGAGGATGTGTTTGTAATGCCGGGATTAGTTCGACCAGAGTCATGATTGGTACAGGGTTGACTACGACGATAAGGGTGTGAGCGAGATAGCCGGGGAAGAAACACGAGAGAGGTTCGCTCACAGAAATGGAATCCAACGACGCTCCTTGACCTATCCTCGCCCGTTTCCCTCGAGATCGCGCTGGCAGCAAGTTTCGACAGACTGATCGAACTAGTATTACTGGCTAGAATCGAGGAGGGTTTGAGGTGAGTCGCCAAATCTTGGAAAATGGATTGTTTGACTTTAAGATTCTCGGAAACAGCCTATTCACTCTCTTATATCAGTCTATTCTCCATTTGCTGAGCAAGCGATGACCTTAGTACCTCGATAGCCAAATCGACACCGTCTTCCCCTCCAAAACCTGAAATTCCTTCAACAGTTCCGATTCTCTTTTTCACTTGTTCCATTTCCTCTGCTCCAATTTTGCCCTTTTTCAACTCTTTAGCCAATAGGTTATGCATGAAATCTACGCCGCTCTTCAGTTGTGCTGGATTGTTGTCGCAGAGTAGAACTTTTGCTCCTGCAGTCTGAAGGGAAAAATGAGTGAGCACTCGTTTCACCAGGTAGAAAGTGGCTACTTACTCTAGCTGCAACATATGCAATTCCAACTCCCATCTGACCTGAACCGATGACTCCTACGCTCTTGATTGCTCCATTTGAAGAGGAAGTGGAGGAAAATTGGTGGAAGTGGGGAACTGAGGGGAAGAGGGAAGGGGAGGAAGAAGAGAGGGAGCGTGGGAGTCGTCGTGTATTGCGTAGCATCTTTGAGAGAGTCGAATGTGCGAGTAGTGCGTGAGAGTGAAAGAGAGTGGGTGATTTCAGGCGCTTTCTAGCTCTCTAGTTACCCGACGGTAAACCGCTGATCAAAACTACAGTTCAACTTTGAGTACTTGGAAAGGGCATATCATCATTTGCGTAGTAATGTAGACAATCAAAACATGTAGCGAGAAAAAAAAACAGTTGGAGAAATCGTGAAAAACCAAAATGACAAGCAGATCACCCCATTCCTTCCTCCATCCCTTCCTTCGTTCCTCTATTCATCCATCAGTCCAAAGCTTAGATCCGCTCATTCATCCAACTGATCCTCGTCTTCTTCCTGATCTTCATCATCTTCCATTCCCATTCCCATCCCATCTTCCTCCTCTTCCTCTTCTTCGGAATCCTCCATCGCTTGTCTACCAGGTAGCTCTACCGCAGGAGGTGGTAATCCAGTTCCCAACACCCTCCCATGTAATTCGCCATAAGCAGGAGGAGGGGTACCATCTCTGTCTTGTACTTCTCCCATCACTACACCACGGGAACGAGATTGACGCAGGACTGTACGTGGAGGAGCGGGACCGCGAGGACGAGGAACTGGAGAAGTTGCGCGAGGTACGACGGGTGGTGAAGGTTTAGCTGCTTGAGCTTCACGAACGAATTTTTCTAAAAGAAACGAATCATTCCCCAAGAAAGCATCAGCTTATTTGATCTCTCAATGGTTGCACCCGTGGTAAGGATGAAGGTTTACCTCTCTCATCTTTCTCACTCCTCAACCTCCTATCCTCTTCGAATTCCAATAATGCTTTTTCTTTCCTCATCTTCTCTGCATCCTTCTCTGATTCCCTGTACCTTTTCTCCCTCTCCTCTGCTTCCTTCGCCCTCTTCAACGTACTCTCCAAAACGTAAACTCCAGTCTTGAGTTTGTGTAATTCTTTCGAAGTTGGAGAAGGGGGGAATACGAGATACGCTGTGAAGTCGATAGTCTGCCTACGGAAACCAGTAGCGACGAGGTAATCGTGAGGGGAAGAGTTGGAAACGTTCATGATGGTACGTTGAATGAGTGGGTTGGAAAGACGGATTTGACGGTATTTTGAAGCAGCGGCTGGGTTCGGAGGAGAGAGAATGTTGGAAAGGAGTTTCTCAAGAGTCGATAGAGTTTCGACTGCTTGACTTTTCGAACAATTCGGGAGGAGCTGTTCGTTCGGGAAATGGTCAACTTGCGAAAACATTAGTGAGAGAGAGGAAAGCGGAGTAGAAAGCGTACCTGAGAATCCATGATCCTGGAGAACACGAGAATATCGTTCCTAGTGGGATTGAATGGTGATTCTGAACTCTGATGTGCTTGGTCTGGGGAGGAAAAAGGAGGGACGCTGACATGTTTAGCTCTCTGTTCTGCTGCTAGTAAGGCTTGATCGCGTGGAGAGAGATCTGAAGGAGATGCTGCAGGTAGGTCGGCCATAGTGAGAGAGTTTGAAAGAGAGAGGGAGGAAAGAAAGATCAAAGAGAGAGGGGAGACGACGTCAGCGTTTCCTTCATACCACTCACTCTGTTTCCGTACCATGCTATCATCCAGATCAATATTCAGATCACCTCAACTTCAAAGAACCCTTCAAAGACAGATCACTCGATCCTTCGTTTCTACATCTCTAGTATCACTCCCTCGAGCAACCAGAACACCTACTACACCTTCACAGTCCTCATTAGATTCTACAGATCAAGTGCCAGACGATGTGATATCCAACAAGATTCAGAGTGAGTCGGCTCTCCCTTCTCCTTCGTGAACTTGATCTCACCCTCCTTTCACTTCCAAACCAGCTATTCCCTTTCAGCTACCACCGAATAGAGCGTTAGACATCTCTTACACGGCAGCAGCTTCAACTTTCGGTGTATCAGTCATCTTCGCTCATTTACTCTCCAGATTCTGCAAGAGGTGGTTTGGATTCTCGCCTGCCGTGTTGGATTCAGGGATCGTAGAGAAGGCGTTCAGGATGGTGCTCGTACCAGTGTGGAAAGTGGATTTGGTCATGAGAGGGAAAGCTTTATTGGAAGATACCGAATTGGATCTGAATAGTAAGAATCGCCTCTCACTCTGATGTCTCGGTACGAATCAGCTCACCCACCACTCCAATCTACTTTGCCTAGTCTCCGCTCTCGACTCTTCATTACCAGGCTTCCGCCTCTCACCCCTGGACGAGCTCCCACTCAATGCTCCCTTTTCACCAACCGAATCCGTCCCCTTCTCTCCCTCTCAACACCTGACCCAACACTCGACTCCCGTGACCCTCCTCCCCTTCACTCATCACCCTCTATCACTCCTCTCGAAGATCGCCTCTCTACCACGTACTATCGAATCGACCGATGGAATTGGAATGAACCCAAAAAGTTTCAAAGAGGTTTTGTTCGCTACCTATCCCGTATTGATGCCTATCTATTTGGGAGAGTTCGAGCTCCGGAATGATCCGGAAGAGAAGAAGGTCACTACGGTTCAATTTGGAACGAGCGATTCACCTGTACGTCTCTCTCACTTCACTCCTCGCTTTCTCTTGGTTTCTTCAGGGGACTGATCTCGAAGGACACGTCTAGGCTTTCTCGGTTTACCCTCAATTCTTGAAACCACCTCAATGGCTACCGCAATCCGATTCCATTTCCCTGTCAATCTCAGGTCGACCCTCAAATCCTCAATCCGGTCAACCAACTCCTCAATCTGGCGCACTGCTGAAACAGCTCGAGCCTCGACTGACAGAGCTGTTAGGGAAGCTGCAAGATAAACGAAGGGATGGTAACGAAGAGGGAATGATCACGGATCGAATGGGTGAGGGAGTACAGATCGAGGATTTGGTAGAGGGGAATGAGAGGGTTATGGGCTACTCTCAGTGGATGGAGTCAGTCATTCTTCTCATTGGTGTGTATGGAGTAGAGCTGATGTATCGAGTGAGCAGACAAAATCAGGAATATGTAGAGGCGAGTAACAAGCTGGAGAATGTGTCGGCTATGCTAGAACAGGTTGAAGCTATGGTATGTCTACGTCTCTCTTGTACGAGGAGAAGCGATACAGCCTTTCGTCAGACAAGTCCCCGAGCTGATCTTCTTCTCATTTCTTCCCTTGCAGCCCGAGAACGTCAAATCCCTCTTGATCTCCTCTTCTTCAATCCCGAAACTACAAGATAGAGAGAGTCTGCTGAAGGATGTGACGGAGCAAGTTGGGAAAGCAAAGGATGAAGTCGATCGACTGAAACCGGAATGGATCGAGGGAGCGAGGAGAGCAGAGGAATAGAGGTAGATTTTCGTAGATGCTCGTACTAGATAACTCTACTCGTATGCTATACTGTCGCAGCCAAAGAGAGGCAGAAAGCTCGGTGTATTCCAGAAAGGCCAAGCGAGAGGCAAGACGGCATCTAATTCGAAGAACGCAAAACAGCATGCATGACCCTCCAACCTCCTACAGCGCTTCCTCCTCCATCCTCGACGTCCATCCAGAATGCGAGGAACAAACAATCAGCATGAAGGTTGGGTCCTCGCTGTTTGAGCTCGTCGACGCCGATGAATCTTCCGTCGAGTGTGATCGAGATGGCGTGGTTGAAGTCGATCACAGGCATGATTTGAGGTTTTACATTCTGCATATGAGCGCAACCTGGTCCAGGAACCGTCCTATCCCAGAGAACGAGCGTGACCGTGAAACTGCGTCCAACAATTGTGATAAGCTTCGTTTTGCAAAGATTCTACTTTCAGGACTCACTCGATCTCGACATCTTTCATCTCAGACCAGTCATGATCTGTACTCTTTGGTTGCCTCCAACTTCCGTGACTGGCTCCTCGAGTGACCCACATGATGTGCTTGAAGAGTGCGTTTTCGGGAGGAACTATATCTCCTTGCGACATCCGATCTGGTCGAGTTCTGCTCGTGTATAGGTGGGACCGGGAGCTGAGAAGATTTCGCTTTTCAAGTCAGTGCTTTATAGAAGACTGGAAAAGGTCGAAAACCGACTCACGAAGACTTTGAGGGACGAAAGAAGCGGCCGTGGGGTTGAGCTGGCTCATCGCTTTTCAGCGGCGAGTCTAAGCTGAACTTCACTGACAGATTGGCGAGGAAGGAAGAGAGAGGGAGAGGGAGCAGCAGAAAGAGGAAAAGAGTTGTGCACCGCGGACTTTCAGAGCCCTTATCCTCCTTCGCTGGCAGAGACAAAGCGAAGGTAGACGTAGTGAAGCTGGGGAAGTAGCGATCCAGAGCACTGAGAGCCTAGCTTGAACGCTTAGTTGAGAGTTCGAGAATTCGCAAGGGTTCGGAACCCAAGCTCAGCTCGACGCGTGACCGTAGAGAGTGTAGGAGGTAGACGTATTGCAATCGAGACTAGAAGGGAGTACAGTCGAGAACAAGCGAAAGAGGTGATGTCAAGCGATTTTGGAGATTTGCATCTGTCAGAAGCGAAGAGAGTGAGCAATACAAGCTAGCGAGAGACTGTGAAGGAGATAGACCTACTGTAATTAAGGCATATCACTCAAGCCGGGCATCTTGATCAAATGATCTGCGCTTTGCAAGAACGCATGCTCGACTTTCCAGCAGTGCTCCGTCTGTCCAGGGACGCCGAGCTCTTGGGTTGCGGGAGAGATGAGAAGCCTCCTGGAGTAGAGACGGATTTCGAGGGGAAGAGAGCTTGGGGACGTGATGTAGTGACCATCGAGGAGGATTGAGTTTAAGTATCGAACCTCTTCGAAGAGAAGTGGCATCGAAAGAGGCTCGGTTTCGGGAGACACAATGCGGGCTCTGCGTCTCAGGGGGTTTCGAGTCCAGTGCAGTCTAGTGCCTTCATCACGAGGGCGTGTAAGGCTAATTACGGCGTGCTGTCATGTCAATGAGGCGAAGCAGCTCGCTCTAGAATCTCGGGACTCACACGATGCACGCTCCCTGGACTTCTGCCCATTCAACAAGTCCCTCAGCTTGAGCACTTCCATCCACGTAGCGTTTCATGACTTCTTCAGGAGACAAAACGGAATTGACCCCGAGAGTTTCGAGTACAGCTTGCGAATATCCTTGTCCTTCATCTAAGTCGTCAATCAGACTAGGAGTCAGTCTAGAGCACTTCCGACGGTCAAGGGGGAGAGAAAGTGGAGATCAAAGGAAAAAGGGGAAAGTAGGACTCACGAAGAGGCTCAAAGGCTAGAGTACCTTCGGAAGCGGACGGAGAAGAGAGGAAACTGTAGTCTGACATTGTCGTAGTAGATTTGAGGTGTTTGAAGTAAGTGAGCGGAGTGATGAGGAGAAAGTGAGAAGAAGAAGAGAAAGAGAAGTTCCAGAATTTGGAAGTCTTGCCAGAAAACGAAGAAATCCTTTCGTACCTTCGATTCTCCGAGCGAGTCACCTGACTGGCTTCCTCGCCTCCCAACCAGCAGCTTGCAAAGTGACGCAGGTTCTCTCGTTCCTCTCCCTCGAATGGCATCTCGAAGTTTCGAATTCGAGTTCAGATTATCTCGTTCCATCTCAACCTACTGCTCTAAGCCATACCTTCTCTTGAGGTCCTCCTCTCCCTTCTTCGTATCCTTCGCTGTCCGTCCACTATCACCATTCTCCCTTCGCTCCCTCATCGCTTCCTCGAATGAATCCTTCGCAACCCATACGAATTCACCTTCCTTCTTCGCTGCCTGTTGCGCTTGGTTCTTGGTCTGCTTCTTGTTCAACCCTTTCACCTCCTCAACTTGTTCCGCCTCCGATGGTGTCGATGTAGTCCCCGACAATGTCTCCCATTTCGATCTCGTCAATTTCAAGATTTCACCCCTCTCCTGCATTCGAGCGAGTACACCTTGTTTGAGGTATCTCATACTCCATGTCCCTTCTGTCGATTCTGATTGTCCTGGGAATGCTTTCGAAGCTAGTTTGTTCGCTGATTCTGGTAAGATGGATCTAGTGATTCCTTGAAGGAAGTTTGAAGGGGGTTTACGAGAAGGTAGAGGTTCGGGAAGGGAATGGAGGAGAGAGTGGAGAGTTTGAGTAGTACAAGGACCTGAATAGGGGAGTTTGAAGGTGAGTTTGAGAGGATGAGAGATGAGAGATAAAAGTAATTTACCGTTCTCGAGTAAAGTTTTGCGTACGAGGTTGATGGAGGAGTTTGCTGTTGTTCTAGCTGCGGTCATGGTTGATTCGGTTCAGGTTCGGAGGTGTTTGTTGAGAGTTTAAAAGTGATCGCTCGTTCGTTTCGCTGTTTCCTCGCTATAGAAGTTGCTCGTCCCACTTTACCCTTTCACAGCTCTCGTCTTCCTTCTCTGCACCTCCTCTTCAATTCAAGCGATGTCTGTAGCACCTCCCACTCCTCGAAGTAAACAACACACTCATCCCAAACCTCATCAACCTCCGATCAAACTACACCACAAACCCTCTCGATTCTCAATCAAGAAACTACTAGTGACGAGTGTAGCATTAGGGATCTTTAGCTTTGTATGGGCAGGATTAGAATCTATCAAAGTTAGTTCACTTTGTTTGTTTGTTCAACCATCTCCATTAGAGAAGCTGACTCTCTTCCTCCGCCTTTTGCGCGTAAAGTCTCGATGGTACATCTTTGATCCCCCGACACTTCACTTGATCGCGAAAGAAGCCATCTCACTTCACGGAAACGATACGGTCTCAATCCTCTCTCACATCGTTACTTCTCTCAAACAAACCCATCCAGATTTCACCATCAACAACGCATTCTCCTCTACCCCACTCCTATCGGACCCTATGACTCAAGCGATCATTCCCGAAAGTTACACAGCGAACGATCGAGAGTGGGTTTGGAATAATGCCGGAGGAGCCATGGGTCATATGTTTATCATTCACGCTTCGATTACCGAGTATTTGATCTTGTTTGGTACCCCACTCGGTACTGAGGGTCACTCGGGAAGACACACGGCGGATGATTACTTCCATATCTTGAAGGGTGAACAATGGGCTGCCAAAGCTGGTGCTTTCGAGATGGAGGTGAGTCCAGACATTCTTTCTGTGTATAAGTGAAGGAACTGATCAAGCTGTGAGACGACAGCGCTATGTTGCGGGAGACGTTCATCACCTCGTGAGGGGAGAAGTCAAACAATACAAGTTCCACGAAGGTGGTTTCGCCCTTGAACTCGCTCAAGGTGAGCTGTTCATCTATTCACAGTACTGACTGCAGTCGAGGTGCATCTAAGCTGACTCTGTTCGTATCTGCAACGCTAGGTTGGATCCCATTGATGCTACCTTTCGGATTCGCCGACACTTTCTTCTCAACTCTCGATATCCCGACTCTCTACCACACGGTCAGGATCACCGGGAGGGAAATGATTAAGAACTTGTTACATGGAAAGATTTAATTCGGAGGGTAGAACCTGGGAGGGAGAAAGAAAGGGGTTAGGCTCATATTGAGGATCTATTATAATATTGCTCATTCGGGGGTGCAAGGAATTTAGACAGGTTTGGCCTGAGGCTAGGATAGATATCTGTATGATGACAGTAGTTCGAGGGCTCGAGTATTGAAACCGGCTTGAGCGAGCGTGAAAATGCAATCTTGCGAAAATTCAAACTTGTTGTTCGTTTCCTTCGCCTCACTTCTCCTTCCTTTGCTCTCAAAATTAGAAGAGCCTGGTCCGTAGGAGTGGATGAATCATTCCTGAAGATCGAAAGCGCTCTATGCGAAATTCTTCAATCTTCTACAATAGTCAATAGATTTGAATCGGATTCCGCTGCAAAGGTTGAATTTAATCCACAACTTCAACCCGGCAACAACGACAAAGCGACATGGCAGGTCGTAGATCACGCCGTACTAGTACACCGCCTGTCGAGCTACCCTCCGAGTTACCTTCAGAAGAGGAGGAGGAGGAGGAAGAAGAGGAAGAAAGTGATTTCGAACCCGTCGAACCGAATCTCGCGACTCGAGTCAAACGTAGCAATGCAGGAAACCGTATGAGAGCTCTGTTAGATGATGAGCAAGGTGCAGAAGCCGAAGAAATGTTTCAAGAGGAAGTTGACGACGTTGAATTCAAACAGAAAGGTTAGCTCTTGTGTCTCTCTACTCTGCTCTGTTGGACTAAGCAGACAGCTGATAGTGTGTTTTGCGAGCTGGTGTAGAGGAAGCGGATGTGTTTGATTCAGATTTCGGAAGTACCGATGAAGGAAGTGCGGGAGAAGACGATGAAGATGCTGGAGAACGCAAGTTAGAGAATCAAGAAAAGGCAGAGAAGAAGGTGAGTAACCTATGATTGAATATCGTACGGTTCGCGGTGCAGCCTCTGACTCCTCGCCCCTCTACAGGCTGCGAAAGCTAAAAAGAAGAAAGGATTCGTCGCTCCTACTCATCCTTTCGCTCGTACGACCAAAGATCAAGCACGAAAAGCTGCCAAAGCTGCTCAACCTGTCGCATCAACTTCGGCAAGCACGTTGGATGATGATGGAGTACCGGTTGTCAAGCGAAAGAGAGGAAGTATCGATCCTGCTTTTTTGGCACCGATGAGGGAGAGTTCGAGAAGGAGTGCAGTCGAGTTCAAGAAGGGTGTCAAAGATAGATTAGTAGAGAGTGAGAAACGAAAGGTAAGTTCGACACTCCCTTACTCTCAATCGATTCTTGCTCATTATGATTTTGCTTCTCCTCGACAGGCGGTTGCTACGAAACCTAGAAGGAGAACTCAGAAGACCCTCACTCAAGCCGATCTTATAGCCGAAGCACTCGAAACCGAAGAGATCAATCGTGCTGCTCTATTAGCATTCTACGCTGCAGAGGAAGATCGAAGAGAGGCAGAACGAATTGCTGGAATGCGCTACGAGATTATCGGACCCAAATTGACGTTTTTGAGTCGAACCGAAGGGAGTGTCGCGAAGAAGGACAAGGGGAAAGGAAAGGAAGAGTTGGGAAGGAAGAGGATGATCGAGGTTTTAGGAGAAACGGGTCAGAAAGGTTGGAAAGCTGGAGCGAATGAGACAGAGAATGGCGGCGCTGCATCAACGGACGCCTCAACCTCGATAAACCCTCAACCTGACGAGAACAACCCTCCGTCGTTCTCCAACGATTCGGCCCCTACAGATCAACCTGTTTCTCGTCAACGAGATCCAGCTGAACCTTTACCTTGGACTCGTAATTGGCTCGTGTTCGACAACTTTGAAGGGAATAGGGCAGATGAATATGAAGCACTGTTTGGAGAGCACGTCGATTGGAGTCAACCTGTTCCTCCTCGAGATGGTAAGTTTTTTCGGTCGCCTTGATCGTCTAGCTTTGATTCGATCTCACTAACACGTTCGCTCGCGCCGTTCAGATCCGAAACTCAATCGCTGTGCCCTCACTGGTCAACCTGCTCGATACCGCGATCCTCGAACACTCACCCCTTACGCCAGCCTCGAAGCTTACCAAGTCCTCAACTCGATCGTCGATGCTCAAGCCTTCATTTGGTCAGACTCTCTCGGCGCCTACACTGGTACAGCCGGATTCGGACTCGCGAGGGAGGTGGAATCCGCCTGGTCTCGTCGTCCTCAAGCCAAAACTCGCTACGCTGCATCAACTGATGCCCCTCCCTTACTCCTTCCGATGGCGGCACCTCCTGCTCCGAGGGTCATTCATGGAACTAGATCGGCTGTCAATGGAGCGCTCGACCAGGTCAAACCTCGAATCTCGAAGGATGACAACCCTTATTCGAGAGAGTACGCAAGTTCAGGAGGTACCGGCAGGGGTACGAGAGGTAGAACGTCAATCTCGCAACACGCAGATCCTTTACCTGCTCTTCCCTCAGCTTTCCCCCCTCTACCCGTCTCGAACGGCTTCCCTCCCCTTCCTCCGAACACTGCTTCAACACAATATCACCAGCAACAATCGCCTCATACCGCTCCACAAGCTCGTTCAATTCAGCTCTCGACGAATGGAGGTTTCGGTTCACCATCTCCTTTCGGTCCCGCTTCATCTCATTCCGACTCACTGCCTGTTCCTCCACAATTCAATGGATCTCCGGCACCTCCTCTCGACGGTCATGTAGCTTCACCTTCCCTCCCTCCTTTACCCCCGCAGTAGCTTGAACAGGCATATTCGAAGAAATCGCATCGTCATTTTCCTCTCGTTGATTTTCGAAACAGACAGGTCAGAGCACGACAACAAGGATATAGTTATTACAGTAGATAGGGATATAATCGACGACACTGATCCTCTTCATCCTCCTCAAGCTTTCTTCTTCAACTGATCGACATTGCGACGAACTTGAGGGTTCCTCTGTTGAATGACGGTGAAAGCCACGAATGCGGCTATTGCGACAGGAACAATAAGATGAGTTGACGGTGAGTGAAAGAATCCGACAATGACACACCAGCAATAGCAGCCAAAACGAAGAAGTTTCGGAAGACGAAAGAGATGGTGCTCGACGCGAGGGTGATGAGCTCTTCTGCGAAAGTCTTGATGAGTGAGAAGAAGGTTTCAAAGATTGCGAAGACTCCTTTGAATCTATTCGAGGCAGGAAGAGAGTGAGAGGTCAGTCCTCAGTGAACGTCGACGAGGAGCGAGTGTCAGAGAACGTACAAGCCTTTGATGATGTCGGCTAGCGATTCGAGGAGGGAAGGCATTGTCGTGGTGCGAGGGGTGAAGTTAGAGGTCGAAGGTGAGTTGGAAGTAGGGATGAGGAGAAGGAAAGAAGAAAGGAAGGGAACGAAGGAAGTCGGAAAGCGCTGCTGTTTTTCGCATGCGTCAGTGATTGATCGACATTCTCCCAAAGCTGCGAGTTTCAATTGCCGTTTCAAGAACAAGTCACGAGCCCTCTCCTCTCCGAGAACCTTCGCAAATGGAAAGCGGGTTGCAAAAGTAAAGACAAAAACATGATGAGAAGTAGGGCTGGTAGAATTGTACAGTCGTTGGAGTAAGAGAAAAAGTGAGGAAGAGCGAAGAGAGCTAGAAAGCGAATTCATCAACGTCGATGATCTGGGTCATAACTTCCGGGAGGAAGTCTCGAAGACGAGGTCTGCAGTCAATCAAGAGTGAGTGAGTCGTGTTCTCAAGAGAAGGCAATCGAGAAGTCAAACGTACTGAAGGGTATCTCGCCGTTTGCGAAATCGACCCTCGAGCTTGACGAGGGGTTTCCGCTCGCGAATACTCGGAGGAGGGACGCTGGTAGGGTGAAGCACGTCGCGACCAACCGTTGTCTGCGTGTCGCTCTGTATCAGGGTTCTGCGGTCTACGGGGCGGGGATCTTGAACGTTCACGATACTGCAGAAGTTTAGCATTGAACGGGAGAGTCAGTTTGTCAAAGGCGAGAAATAGTAACAGAGCGGGTTGAACTCACGGGGTCATTCCTTCGATCGTGATTGGAGAAAGCAGGAGAGCGATCTGGCTCCTCCTCTTTCTTCACCTTGAATCGCTCCAAAACACCACCTACTTTCTTCCGGGTCAAGAGATTCGCTACTTCGGCATCTCTTTGGTCGACGGGGTTGCGATTTCGCGCCATAAGTCTCTCCCGCACTTCACGATTCCTTCGCTCCTCTTCTTCGTCGAAAGGTTCCGCTCCTCCATCCGTCCTGAGGATGATATCGTCTTCTCCTCGACCTCCGTAGGCTTCAAGTTCATCAACCTCTGTTGCAGGGAGATCTGGTTGCTTCGGACGACCACGGTCATCAAACAGACTTGCGTTTCCGACAATTCGCTTGCGTTGAACCGGTCGAGATGCTGGTTGCGCTACCTTGAGAAGTTTGGCTGTCCTTGACACTGGAGCCGGTGGTGGAGGAGTAGGCTGTGAGGCGAGATCGGCAGCAATACGAGCTTTCGCGCCGATGAATACTCGACGAGCGGGTGCAGCTGGACTCGGGTTGTTCGACGATCCTGTTGTTGCAGTTCCGACCGTAGTTGCGACTGAATGAGACGACCTGGAGATTGTATCGAGCGACGGAGCGGAATTTGAGGAAGGCCGAGATTGAGGTCGAGAGGGTTGCTGTTGTTGCATCATTTGATGATCTCGAGGCACAGAAGCCGACGGCGTAGCTTGTGAACGTGATCGACTAGCATTGGTTGAGTTCGATTCTCCGTTCGATTGGTTTGTACGATCGCGGACGATGATAGGTTTGACATCTTCCTCGAATCTTCGTCTTCTCTGCTCCAAATTTGCTTCCTCCTCCGCTCTGCGCCTCTCGAGCTGTTCCCTAGCAATACGATCCTTCTCTGCCTTCTCCTTCGCTATCCTCTTCTCCTCGTTCATTTGCCTCTCCTTCTCCTGTCGCTTCCTCCTGGATAGTTCTTCTTCAGCTTGCTCTTGTCGAACTCTTTCCTCCTCTGCCTCTGTTTCTCGCGCTAACTCATCAGCTTCACGCTTCGCTTTCTCCCTTTCTTCGCGTTGTACCCTTTCTTCCGCATCCCTGTCGACTTGCTGAACTTTCTTCCTCTTAGTCGAAGATGATCCCGAAGTATCGGTCGTTCCAGCGGTATCTGATGTGACTCGACGTTTCCTCTTGCTGGTCGAGGAGGAGGAGGGACCAGAATGAGAAGCTTCTGGCGAGTTGGATCGGTTGGAGTTGGCGGAGGGAGGGGAAGAGGGAGAGGCGTTCGCTGAGTGATTCGCTGTGTGAGACGAGGCAGGGGTAGGGTTTGAAGATTGAGCAGGTTGACGCAAACCGTTGACAACTCTTGAACCATCATCGTTGTAAAGGCCTTGCAAATCGGTTTCAGGGTCGAATTCACTAGAAACTCGGCAAGGCGAGGTCAGACATCGTTAGGAGAGAGAACAAAAGAGAAGGGAGTCTGTAAAGCTCACTCCATGAACGTCTTCATCGTTTTCCAAACCTTTCCATTATCCTTGACTTCACTTCCATAGGTGTTGATCACGAGATCACGAAATTTCTCGATGATTTCCAGCAGATCTCCATCTCGCAATTCCTCATTTTTTTGAACCAACATCGGCAAGAACACGAATTCGACCGGTGAGAGTGCTCGACCCGTAGTTCTACCGTTCGGCATCCTCCAAATTCGATGAGGGAATCTCATACGACTCTTTGGGTTACCCGTCACGAGAGCTGATGCCGACCATTTGTACTCCTTGCTGTCTTCGGCGAGTTGAGGAACGAGAGTGAGATCCTTGAATCGATCGAGTATTCTGCAGACCATTTTGCGCTGAGATGAAGAAGGTAACGACAAAGTTGCCATCTCTTTGTCTCTGCGAACTTGGGTCCGATACTGAGTACTGGCATAACCACCGACTAACGAAGAAACGAGGCAGAAGAAGGAGGTGAGACCTTTGTTGCGATTCTTGAGTTCGATGATTCGCTGTCACAAAAGCGAGAGTCAGTCTACGGTTTTGATGGTCAACTCGAGGGAGAGCAGCACTTACCGGCGAGAACGCGTTTGGATTTGCACATTGTTGCGGTAGATCCCCTGGAGCGTAAAGTGCCAATAAACCGTCGATCCACCATTTGTATTCTGTATTGATCGCCTTCACCGTTTCTGGATGCCATCGAGGAAGAGCAGGTAGTCAATGAAACGCTCAGTTGCATCGACCGAGAGCAGAGGGTGAAACTTACCTGCGCCTTGAAGTGGCATGCCCAGTTGAACTCGTCTGAAGACATCACACTCTTGCTCGTACGACAGCTCGCAGTAGTATCCGAATCTGAGTTTCTTCTCCCGGAAAATTTGTTGTGCTTCGGGAGTAAGACGATCGAAGGTGACCTTTTTATCCAATTCGTTTTTCTGTCAAGACTCGTTGAGACTCAGTTGAGCATCCTGCAAAGACAGGATCAGGTTTACGTACGATGCTGAACTCTCCATCGAGGAACCTAATGAGATCTTGAGTGAGTTAGCTTCCCTCGTTCGGAAAACGGTGAGAATTGTGAAAGTCGCTCACTTTCGAATCGCGGTGCATCTCTGCTTTCCGTCAAGACAATTCCAGACTAGTCTACCACCTGTCTCTTTCTCCTTCCCTTTGCCCTTGTTCCCAACTTTGTATTGAGCCGGATCTGCAGCAGCCGTCCCACTGCTTTCCTCCTCGTTTTCCTTCTTTGCGCTAGCGTACACGTTGAACAGTAGCTCCGGTACATGAACGTTACGGTAGATCGATTGAATGAGACCTTCATTACGATCTGCCTTCCACTGTAAAAGGGAGAGGAAGTAACGGTGGGTAAACTTGCGAAAGTGACAGAAAAGTAAACTTGATTTGAGAAACGTACGACAGGTTCTCTCTGATAAGCTGGATTGAGGTTGATGCAATTTGATTTGAGCAGTTTGTACAGCTCTGTAGACACTCACGGATCAGCGCTCGCCTTCCAAGAGAGAGTAAATCGGATGTGAACATACCTGCGACTGTGATCTCTCCAAACTCTTCCTCTGGCAAGACATCGTCCACCCTATACAACCCCTTCACTTCTTTACCATAGCTGCTAGTTTGCGCCGCTGTTGTTGTGAACTCTCCCTCCTCTTCTCCTTCCTCATCCGATTCTTCTTCATCCTCGGAGTCCTCTGCGAATCCTTCTCTGGGGCCATTGCTGTGTCCATTCATCGCTACATCTTGAGCTAGAGGTACTTGTCCAGCCCAGTCAGCGCCTTGAGAGCTGTAATCTGCACGAGGTCGAACTGGAGAAGGGGAACGAGAGGAGCTAGTGCTTGAACCATCCCCGAACAGATCAGACATCTATAAGAGTGTCTAGTAGTGTCTTCGTGACTTTGAATTGGGTTCGAGTGAAGTGTCGAGAGTGAGAAGCGAGTCACTCAACCTTTCCCGTTCCTTTCCCTTCTTCCCATCACTTTCAGTTCACCTCGCCAGACCATCTATAGTATGGCGAGGGACCATGTCATTACCACAGACTACACTCCAATCTCTACTAGGTTCCTCCTAGCACCATCTAGTCGTCCCCATTCTCCCTCAACTTCCTCCTCTTTCTCAAAGCAAGTCTCACTACTCTCTCAAAGACTCACGGCATTGGACCAAGAGAGACGCAAACTAGGTCCGAATCATCTAACAACCTTCATGCTCGGATTGGAAGGCTTAGAGAGTACGATTTTGAAAGGGGAAATTAAGGGGAGGAGTCCATGGAGTCATAGCGAACAGAAAGAGGAGGATCAATCGACAGAGGAAGACGAGCTCCAAGGAATACCGCTCAATATGGAAGAATGGGAGGAATGGGAAAAGAAGAAAATCGAGAGACGTCAAGCGAAGGAGATCGAACAGGAGGAGAAGGAGGCAGAGGTCAAGGTCGATGTCAAGACGAAAGCTATGAAACGAAGGAGGACGTCGGAGGAGGAACTCTCGACTGGAATCGAAACACCGAAATCGAGCGACAATTCGAGGAGAAAGAGATCAAAGGACAAACCTATCAACGCCATGTTCAGCGCTTCGAAGCAATCGTCCACGTCTGCATCGAACAAGAAGCCCGAACGTCCTCCCTCTGTCACCCCTCGAGCGAGCTTGAAGTCGAAGAGTCAATCTTTCCCTTCCCTCGACACTTTGAACTCAGCTGGAAAGTCTCTCTCTGCCGACCTCGAACCGAAGAAGGACGGGAACGAGAAGGAGGATTCACATCGTAGAGGCGAGAGTTGGAGATCAGGCGAAGAAGGTGCGGAAGAGGAGGTGTTGGGAGAAGTTGGACATGGTTCTCAAGTCAGTCTCCAACGTTTCCCCCCGCTCTGCTTTCAATCGAAAACATTGCTGATACTCTCTCGTGTGAATGACAGATGGCTCTACCCACTTCGACAAACAAGCTCGTCTCCTCGAACCCTCCCTCGACTTCCCAACCGCTTCCTCCTTCACGATCTCACGCTTTCCCTTCGTCTCCGATCGCCCTTTCGAACCCAGCTACGAATGCCTACACTTCTACTCCCTATCATGCAAATGGTACGACTTCTACAACTTCACTAGCTTTACCTCTCCCAGCCCCTTCTTCTCCCCAATCTTCGAGATCGAATTCGCCTGAATCGCACGCGACGAAACAATCTTCAACCTTGCATCACCCGAAGATACATCGATTGAGCTCAGTGTCGAAGTTGGGATCAGCTGCGAGCTTGAAAGGGGACGAAGAGGGGAGAGAGATTGAGGATTTTCTCGGAAAGGAGAGTTTGGAATGAACTTAACGGAGGAATGGGAGGGAATCTGTCAGTTGGCTTTACGGAATGCTATCTCGGAATGTTGTCAATGATCTTTCTATACTGTAATACGTGATAACTGCTCTTTAGAACTAATAATTAGTCGGTTCGAGCGAAAGGTGAGAATCGACAGGAATCTGAGGAACGCGTCGTTTTACTCATCTGGCTGTATACTTGGATCAATTTACACGTCCCACAATGCTTATAGTCGAAGCGAGTTGAGGCTGACTTTGCGATCGAAAAGTTGAGAGAAAAGAAAGAAGTTTCCCTTCCTCCACTTGACACTCAACAAATTCCGGAACAATTACAAGACAGAAGGTTCCACAAACAGGACAAGATGGCTAGCAACAGCCCTCCTCCAGTACAAGGCTCTCCTCCTCGATCTTCTCCCTCTCCTTCTGCGCCAACTTCTCCCGGTTCTGACGTCTCAAACGCTCCTCCCGAACAACGAGTCAGCTACTACGTTCAATGTGCCGACGATATGATGGATGCCGTGTTCAAGCATGAAGCCTTCCTCTTCTCAGAGAAAGAGCAACATGCTTTGAGGAGGTTTCGCACTCTCGAATGTAAGTCCACGCTCTCTCGACGTGTGGACGATGGAGCGTAACTGAAAGAATTGTCTCGATAGATCAATCTCGATACCTCTTCATGAGATTATTCCTTCGCAAACATGGTTGGATTCGATTAGATGGAATAGGTTACGAGAACGACATCACAGATCTCAAGTCGGCATGTGGAGCGTTATGGAGAGTCATTGAATTCACTCCTTCTCCCCCAGCGGTTGAACCCGAAGAACAAGAATTCAATCCCATCGCAGGTCCTTCGACTCCTCCCAAAGTCAAAGCGAAATCTCCCAGTCCCGACCCTTACTTTATCGATTTGACATTGTCAGACGATGAAGAGGACGTAAAGATGATCTCACCACAGAAAGACAAGGAGAAGAAGAAGCGATTGGGAGATTGTGACCAAGAGGACGAAGAAATGGATTTGACGAAATTAGCGATGGACAAGGAGGTGTTGGCATTGGAAGATCCAGAGATTGCATTGGGCTTGTTGACGATGGAGGAACTTGTCACTCTGGGAAAGAGGATGAAGGTGACTTTGCCGGCAGGGAAAACTACGGTTTGTTCACACTCTGCACTTTCGGAACTTGAATCAGACTAACAGCAGAGTCTTGCAATAGCGCGGAGAATGGACAAAAGCGCTGTTACGTACTTCGAATCAATCGACACTCTCGTTCTTCCCAAGTGCAGCTCGTCAAAATGCAAAAGGGAAAGGGAAAGAGACGGATCAGAAACCTTTCGGTTCTTTCGGTGTGGGTTACGATTCGAAAGGTAACAAGCTCAAGCAATCGACCGTCGTTGCTCGTCAAGCTCTGAATAGCATCGGTGAGCACTACTTCCTCGCTGTCCTCTTGTTTCATTGAACTAAGCGATCTCGCATCCTTGGTCAGGTGCCGTCATTCGACTTTCGCCAACTTATGTGACCCTGTTCAATCGACTCTCGCTCGTCTACCATCGTACATCCTACACTGCTACATCCTCACAACCTAGTAAACCCAGCTCGATCACCGCTTCCCTCCTCGCAAGATTCGGCAAACGTCGCTATCCCGATTACACCGTTTCACGCTCCTTCTCCATCTTCCCATCTCGAAAATCTCTCAAACAGTTCGAAGCAGCGATGGAGATTGAGAGATTGGTCGAGGAATCGCTTGACGGAATTTGGGGTCCTGGAATACCGAAACGTGAAAAGGAGTCTGGAGAAGAAAAGAAAGCTCGATTCAGGGAAGGGACGAGGATCTGGGAGGAAGTCGAGGACGAATGGAAGGAGTTGTGTCAAGAAGCCGAGATCGAGATGAAGCAGGAAGAAGACGACGGAGAGAAAAGGAGATTGTACTATCGAAGGCGTTTTCATCCTGGTTGGCCATTGAGTCGTGCAGCTTACAAAGCTGCTGCTTGTTACGCAAAACTTGTATGTCTCTGCTTCCTCTTTATACTAATCTCATACCGGTACTGATTCTGTCAATCGTTTCATCAAGGGCGATCACGAACGCGAAGTCGAAATTCTCCGATTCCTCCTCGCTCAAACTTCCTTCAGACGTGGTAAACGAGGAGATTGGTATGATCGTCTCGCCCTCGTCCTCATGAAATACCCTCTCGGCGAAGAACTCATCCTGGGGGAGAAAGGAAAAGCGAAGAAGAAGGAGAAATTGCTCAAAGCGAGGAGGGAAGAAGCGCTCAGAGTTTGTCAAGTCGGTCTCGACGATCCATACACGCATCTCAGTACGTCTCTCATCAGCTCAGCTCACAGTGGAGATGACACTGACCTCTCGGCTTTCGACACTAGTCTACAAATCCTCATTACAACGTCGAATCTCCCGAATTGAATCAGCTTTGGAAATCCCAAAAGACGAGAGGTCAACTTTTGAAGTACTGCTTGCAAAGTCAGACCAGAGAACAATGGAAGGAGAAAGGCTAGATGATCCGACTATTGGAAAGAAAAGTATCTGGCGAGCTAGCGATGCGGATGAAGTCAGTGTCGAAGGACTCGCTTTGGAACAGTATGTCAAGGAAGGGTGGAAAGGGTACGTTGCTCTTGCGCTTCCTCTTTGCCGAGTACTGCTGACCGAGAATCTGCAACAGATTTCACTCTGAAAATGGTGTTTTGACCTCGATCGTTCGCTTTTCTTCCTCTCAACTCTACAGTCTCGTCCAGAGTGCTGATCCTCTTTGTACTACTGATGATGATCAGTTCGCACTCGTCTTTTGGGATATTATCTTCGCTCCCGTCGATGGTGTTTTCGAAACCGCTTATCAATCTGCTCCTCTCGACTTGGCGACTGATGCTTTCGCAATTGGTAAGCTCTTTCGACTGTACGCTACGTCTCCTATGTCGCACTCATCCTCTTTTACTTGCAGTGCGACGACCGGCCATCAACGATCGACTCGCTGCTGTCGCTCGAGGTGAAGCTGTAACGTTCCTCAAGGAGACTGACGAGCGAGAACGACCTCTCAATACCTGGGCAGTTGGGATCAATTGGGAACGCTTCAGTCAAGAGGACCTAGTCGAGATTGTCGAGGTCAGTCTGCGTTTTCCCACTCTCGCACTAAAGACCCATTTCTGACCTTTTCCCTTTCCTCCACTGCAGTGCATCGGAGGGTCAGCTCTCGCTTCTATTCTCACTGTCTTTGTCGAAGAATATGGACATCGTACAGGAGGAATTCCCGATCTTTGGTGTGTTTCTTTTCCTCCTCCTCTCGTAACTCAGTAACCCTGATTCGCTTCTTTCGGAACAGTCTATGGAATCCTTCAGAGTCGAAAGTCCTCTTCTCGGAGATCAAAGGTCCTGGTGACAAGCTGTCCGAGACGCAGAAAGTTTGGATCGATGTCTTGTTATCGTCGGGAGTCGGAGTCGAAGTTTGTCGAGTTGTTGAAAGTCGTAAGCTTGATCGTGCAAACGCAAGTGAGGAAGAAGATGACGAGGAAGAGGACGACTCTGGAAGTGGTGATGGCAAGGGAAAGAAAAGGAAGAGAGGGAAATCGACAAGGGCTCGAAGCAGGAGCACGAGTAAACCCGTCAAGAAGAGGGCAAAGACGGAGGAGATCAGTTTGGATGACGATGACGATGATTGACGTAGAGAGTACAAGTTCAGCTTTCCCCCTTTCGTGTTCGTTGTTTTGTTGTTGCTTTTAAGAAATGTTCACATCGCAGGTTTCCCATTCTCTCAGGTCTCCTCGTTTTGCCCAACTATCATCGCTGTAACCTCTCTCACATGAGAAAGAGCTCGTGGGGGAGATTACTGCTTGTCATTTCGAGGTATCGAGTTGGGATATGCACAATTTGCGAGGAAAGTATCTATTGGTTGATTTAGAAGGTCGCCTTGGAGCTTCCGTCTGATGAGAATTTGTCAGATTCCTTGTCGGTCTTGATCTCCTTGTCGCCGGAAGGAGCTTCGTTGTTAACGTCTGCAGATTGCGAAAATAGAGGTCAGATCCTTGTACGACGCTGGGCAGACCAGGCCGCCCCGAAGATAGTAGGAGATAGTATAACGTACTAGGCTCGGAAGACTGGTGAGAGGTTCAATAAAATTGCGAGGAGAAAGTCACGAAACGACATCGTCAGCAAACGAAACAAAAACAGTCACAGAACTCCAGGCCATTCCAACACCAAGGAAGTAGAGTAGATAGACAATACTCACAGTGTCACCCTTCATGCTCGATTCAGAGTCACCCATTTCACGTCCACCAGCGTTACTTTCACTTCCCTTTCCACTGGCGTTTCCACCGACAGATCCCTCACCCATAGCACCGGTCTTAGAAGAGATTCCTGAGGCAGCGTCTGTTGGTACATTCGAGGTTCCGAGGGAGAGCGGCATCAGTGGGGAGTTCAGCTAAAACAGCGAGATATGACGAAACTACTAACTGGAAGACCTGTTTACAAAGGGGAAGGAAAAGTCAGTGGTGGTTTGCGAGGTAGATGAGAGGATCACGTACATATTAAGAGTAGTTTGAAGTTGAGTAAAGTGGAGGAAAGAGGGAGAGAGAGTGGACAAGAGAGGAGAGGGAGTTTGGCGAACGACGTCATTTCAACTTCTCCATTTTCTGTTTATTCGAAGTTGGGGAGGTCAGGACTGTCTAGTATATATAGCTCGTAGACCAAGTGGTGGGTTGCTGACCGCGAAAGCGACGAAAATAGAATTGGCGACTTTTCAGCGAATTTAGACGACTCTGCTTTCTCTCCTGTTCTGTATTCAGTCTGGGCTCGAGCTAGAGAGCCGGCACAGTGTAGAGATCGAGCAGTAAGCGAAGGGAGAATGAGAACAAAAGTGGAAAGCGTAGTCTGCTCGCGAGAAACGGGCGCCAGTGTTGTGAGCGAGCTAGAGTTTGTCTATCTACATATATTGCAATCATAACGTCACTTGTGAACAAGAGATAAATAGCGACGATGAGAGGTGTAAGGGGGGTATGTTCAAGGTTAAACGAGGTATCTAACGGAAATCTACTTCTTCTCCTTCTTCGCTGACTTCCTGAACTTCTTCGTGTTGTTCTCGGAAGCATATCGGATAGCCCAGGTGAGCGCGTAGGTCTTTGTCGCATCTTCGTAGGATGAGAGAATGTCGAAAGAGTCGTCATCGGCGACAGCGGATCCAGTACCGAGGGCAGATTCAGTCTCGTCGATGAAAGCGTCTGTTCAGTCAGGAATGTTTAGCTTCAGTTTTATGGAAGAGGATAGGACGCATTAAGGACTCACTGAGCTCAGATGCGTAGGGATCATCACTTCCGAACTGAGTGGATGAAAGAAAGAATCAGCAAGTAGCTCAAAATCGTGTACAATCGAAAAGCGACTCACAGTATAGACTTGCTCGTCATCACCATCGGGAGTACGGACGCGGAGTTCGGGAGCGTTGTAAGGGTCGATGAGCTTGAGTTGGTAACCATCGGCGTAGACTTCAAGTTCGCAAGAGTACTTGGTACCTTGAAGAACGAGAGCATGGGTGAAGGATCCAACAGCTCCAGTCTCATACTTCCAGGTAGCAGAGGTAACTCGGGGAATACGATCATCTTCGGCGATAGCTTCTTCGTCGACGGGGATGACACTGAGTGCTCCAGCAGGTTCGTCCCATTCTGTTTGTCGAAAAGTCGATCAGTAAGTGCACCTTCGAACACGAAGTCAGGCTTACCGAGAGCCTGAGCTTGAACTGAGTCCATGTCGACATCTCCTCCGAAGTAACGACTTAAATCACAGAAGTGAGTACCTTGTTCGACACTGTTGCGAAAAGAGAATCAGCATCATTCGTCATTAAGGGGATCAAGGTTCCCACTTACACGGGTCCGCAATCCTTTGACTTCATCCACCATGCAGGCTTGGCAGTCTTAGCGTAAGACGAGATGTAACGAGCGACAGTGGCCATAACTTCGAGATCGTTATCTTCGATGATCGAGCGCATCTTTTGGACGACTGTGGACAGCGTAGAATGATCAGCTCACTAGTCTTGGACGGACAACGAGTGGTTGCGAAGCTTACCTCGAAGGTATCGAAGGAAATAACCGACAGAAACGACTGTTCCGGAATCGACAAGAACTCGGGAAACTTCGAGGGCCTTTTCAGCGGTATCAGTCGAGAGAGGCTTCTCGATGAACATCTGTAGGCAGAAAGCGATCAGTACAATAGCTAAAATGTCACGGAGGGGGGTTCATAAACGTACGGAAGGGGTGTTCTTGGGGAAGTGCTTCAAGATTTGGAGCTCAACGTCACGACCTTGGTCTGTCGATCCACGGAAAGCGGCAGGGCTTCCGACGATGAAAGCGTGAGGTCGCTCGTGATCCTTCATGGTCGAAACGAAATCGTCGAGCGAAGAACAGATCCTCGTGTCCTTGTAGGCCGAGACTACGAACGAGTTACGTTTACGTTCAAGTACGGTCTGGGCAACCTTCGCGTTGGGGTCGATCAATGCTACAACCTTGAGACGAGGTCCCAATTTGTGTTCGAGTCGGAAAGAGTGATCCCAGGGTCCTTCGTCACTTCCAAAGTTGATGTTTCCAGCTCCAATAAACACCAAGTTGAATTGTTGACTATTTCACCGTAAGGGACGTTAGTTTTCTTTCACAGAACCGAGATCTAGCCGTAAGAAAAGGAGGGAATCTCCTGAACAAAGAGAGAGGAAACTCACCCAGGTGCGGCCGGCTTGCTCATGGTCATAGGACCGAGCTTGTTTTGCGCGATAGACGGGCGACTACATCGGCGGGCATTGTGAGGCGACAGAGGTGGACGAATGCATAGAAATTGATGACAAGTCGGAAGATTTCAGGTTGGAGTAGATTTGGGCGAGGGTGGAAAGGAGGGAGCGGTTCAAGCAAGCTGAGAGTCAGTCAATGTAATCAATGGGCTACTTCCTCCGTCCCCTCGCGCCCCGAGCCACAGGGACAAGTTGGTGAGGCTCGGTAAGGGAAACCAAGTGACGTTTGCGGTCTGAAGAGAGAGAGCTATAAGGACTCACCGAACGCTCGAACGCCTGCGTTGAGATGATTCCGAGAACGACATGCTGTATCTGAAGTATTGAGGTTTTTGAAGGTGAAGAGGAGAGGAGTGGGAGAAAGGGACGTCAAAGAAATTCGCGAGTTGAAGAACAATTTCGGCGGACCTCGAAAATCGACTCACCTCACTATGTAGTGTCGAGTAGGACTGGTAGGAAAGAGAGTCAAGGAGGGATATGTCTCGTTTAAACGTGTAGACAACTCCGACAAAAGTCCGTGGAGGAGATTCGAAGCTGCTCGCGATAATTTCAAAGTGGGTCCCGTCGCACGCTCACTACTACGTCTAGACGAGGCGAAGGAGATATGATATTGCGGAAATGCAGGAAGAAACGATTATGCGAAGGGAACGATATGAAGAACGACGTTAAAAAGTTCGTGAAGAGATTCCGACAGAAGAACGACGAGTTAAGGTATGCTAGAGCGAGAGAAACGGGAAAGGGGTATAACGTATACGATTGAGGTCGAGTGCCGAACTCCAGAGAACTCCTATTCGCTGTCGACCATCCTCTTCTTGACCAGTTTGAGTGCTCCTGCATCTCGACGAACTACTCGATGGAGAGTATCACGACCTGGGATGTTGTCTCGGTCTGTACAAAGGGGCAGAAGGTATCAGTAGGGCTCGAACGAATGCGGAGAGCAGAAAGAGAAAGGCGCACAATCTCGAATCTTTGTCCAAACTATTCCCGTTTCCTGAGACTTGCTCGTGCTCGTCCGAGTTTTGGCCTCTTCAGCGAGTCGACTTTCCATTGCTAGACGACTAGTGAAACTGTTCCAAGCTTTGGATCGTAATCTTTGGTTTTCTGCGAGGACAGGTGATAGCCAGTGGGAACTTGACGAAGTTGCGGGAGATGTCAAAGTTTCGCTAGTCGACGCTGAAGAAGGGCTCTCGCTCGAGGCAACCGGTGGTGAAGGATCGGAGTGTTCGAGTTCGGTAGATGAAAGGACTTCGCTTGTCGATTCTGTCGAGGTCGAGGAAGGAGTAGGGGAAGGTCGAGGAGGAAAGGTAGGAGGTGTGAGTCCACCAGCATCCGGAGTCGTGTGTCCTCCTCCGATAGGGGGCAGAGATGCAGTGTCCCCTGGCTGAGGGTCCTGAATGATTGACGACCCTTGATAGTAACGCTTGTCTTGACGACTCTTTTGTCGATGCACTCGGGCATGGGGAGTCTTAGTCGAGCGTGGAGCACGAGTCGTCGTTGAAGAGTTGAACGAAAGAGAGCCGAGGAAGTCGGAAGATGAAGAATCGCGAGGGGGAAAGGAGGGGGCAGTAGGTTGAGCTTGCGGTGTCGTCAAGAGGTTCGTAGTGCCTATATATCGAGATTAATGTGAGCTCTTACAATTATAAGCCCATCAAAGCGAAGCTGACTGACCTGAGAACAAGTTCGCGTTGGAACCTGGAGGAGGAGCATCTGTTTCTCCATCCTGTACGATGGAAGGTCCCCAAATCCACCTTTTCTCCCTGCGCTGGCTTTCTTCGACCGGCGAAGGTGCTGCTGCATTGACGAGGAAGGGAAGGAGGGCGAGAAGAACGAATGAACGCATTTCGGGAAGTGGGAAGTGGTGCGAAGGGGAGGAGCTTTTGTCTGTAGGGAAGTGCTGGTTGTCGACAGGGTAGCCTTGGAGTGTTATACTATGGATCACGTCGGCTTGAAGTCAAATGAAGATGTCGAAAGCTGCGAAAAAGTTCGAGAAGTTGTCGGGAAGAGTTAAAGAAAGAAGTCGTGAACCGTAAACGAAGGTGTTGACAACGAGTGACGTTATTCGAGGCGTGTCCGTATAAAGGGAGAAGAAGAGAAAGGATCAGGAGCAGGCGAGAGAAAGGGAGTCACTTGATGAAGAGGAAATTGAAAAGAATAGGATTAAGCCTCGAAAGGAGAGGACGGGGTTCAGATCACAGACAAAACATGTCGCTGCCCCTGGCAACCTGTAATTCATCGAGATTAAGCGGAACCGGTGTCTTGGTCTTTGTAAGAGGGGAGAATGGGAGATCTCCGAGCGTGTGATCTACTCCGGGACAGTAACGGGGTCGTCGAGCTTCCCGGTATCCGTAGTGGCCACGAGAGATGTGTCCCTGTCGTTCGAAACGGAGATTGAAGAAGTTGATCCGGATTTGGAAATAACAAATTTGGAGTTGAGAGGGATGAAACAGATGGGAGTCGGGGCCATTCTTAGCCTGAGTGAAGTGTTCGCTAGCGTTGTCGGCTATGTGATCCTTTGACGTGTCGACGGTGTGACGAGGAAAAGGAGAGGGAGAAGAAGGGGAATTCCTAAATTCTTGCTTCGAATTCGAAGTTTCGAAGTAATAGTTTCATCGCACACGACTCGAGTCCCATACCTCGACCTTACTCATGCGGTTGCATCTTTCGAGAAGCGGACAAGTAGAAGCTGAAAGTCTCGATAGTTGCGAAAAAGCTTTCTCGTCATGCTTTTCACTCTCGCGAACGAAACCCAAAAGCTCCAGTACAGTCGCGCTCTCCTTGCTACGACGACATTATAGTCATACTTGCACAATGTGTAGAAATACGAGGTCATCTATAAAGCCCATCTATCGAACTGTGGTTCAGGGATTTTTTGGTCCAAAAATATCTAGTTTCCCCTACTTCTTGAGTTCACCGTTCTCTCCGTATGCCGATTCGTGAATAGCGACGGCACGTCCAGAGGGATCAGATGCGCATCCCCAGTCCTGTCGACGACATATAAAGTGATCAGTCGAAGCTTCTTCCACGACGACGAGAATCGGGTCCGGAAAGGTTGCGACTTACAGCTCGGGGAATCCATCGAACAGCAGTCTTGGCGGCAGCTTCGCTAGGGAAGTGACCCTCGAACAATTGACGGATGAGGTAAGCTTCCTTCGTTTCGGGAGTGTCGAGAGCGTATCGCTCAGCAGCCTTTGACATTTGCTCGTCGGAAACTGATCGTTCAGCGTAAGCCTTGAGTCCATCAATCCAAGAGTATCCGACACCTGTGAAAGCGCAACGACTGAGCCACCACTCCGATTGTCGAAGAGAACAGAAGGAATAGGACTCACCATCAGAGAATTGTTCCTTTTGACGCCAGAGAATCTCATCGGGAAGGTAGGGCTGTGAGAAAGATAAAGCGCTCGGTGTCAGCTTCGTTTGAAAGTCGGGATAAGAGGGAATATGAAGCTTACCCTCTCGCCATCGGGAGAAACGTCGAACGCTTTCCTCAACACGTACTTTTCCATGATCGGTCGTCCATCCTTGTCCTTCTCTTGGAGACTTCCTTTGCTGAAGACCTTTTGTTCAGGCTTGATGTCGAGCGAAGTTTGGAGGAATTCCTTGTCGAGGAAAGGAACACGAGCTTCGAGTCCCCAAGCCATCGTTGACTTGTTGGCACGGAGACAATCGGCAGTGTGGAGGTTCTTGACTCGCTTGATGCACTCTTGGTGGAAATCGGCGGCAGAGGGAGCAGCGTGGAAGTAAAGGTAACCTATGAGAGATGTCGAGAATTATCAGTTATTTCGTTCCTCAAACACAGGAAGAGGTGAGAAGGACGTACCACCGAAGATCTCATCGGAACCTTCTCCAGAGAGAACCATCTTGACACCCATAGCTTTGATCTTCCTCGAGAGGAGGTACATGGGAGTAGAGGCACGAACAGTCGTGACATCGTAGGTCTCCAAGTGGTAAATAACCTCTTCAACGGCATCGAGACCCTCCTCGACAGTGAAGGTGTACTCGTGGTGAACGGTTCCGAGGTAATCGGCAGCGACTCGAGCAGCGAGGAGATCGGGGGAACCTTCGAGACCGATCGAGAACGAATGGAGACGGGGCCATGAGGTGAGGGTGTCGACTTCATCGGGAGAAGCGTCGTCGTCGAATCCTACGAGTCCGTTCGATTGCGAAGTCGATTGACGTCCAGCCGAGTGAGCTTTTTGTTGAGCGAGAGCGACCTTTTCAGTCTCACGAGCGGCGATGGCGGCAATGAGGGATGAATCGAGACCTCCGGAGAGGAGAACACCGTAAGGAACTTCCGACATCAATCGCTTCTTGACCGCCTTTTCGAGGGATTCGCGAAGGACCTTGTAGTCGACTTCTTGAGTAGGGATCGCCTTGGGGTCTTCGTCTCCGGCCCACCACGAAGGTTTGAAGTATCGCTCAGTCTTCTGAGTTGCTGAATCGTAGAAGTGACCAGGGGGGAAGCTGATTACTTGATCGCACTCGTCGTGAAGAGCCTTGAGTTCAGAGGCGAAGTAAACGGTTCCAGGTCGGGAAGAGTTCCATCCTTGGTAAAGGGTGGTGATACCGATAGGGTCTCGTGCGGCGATCATTCGGGAGGGAGTAACGGAAGTGTCGATGAGAACGAATGAGAACATTCCATCGAGGAGGTTGCATAGTCCAGTGTCGTGTTCCTTGTACTGTGCAGAGCTTGAATATGAGTCTATGTTCCGGTTGGAGTGAAGCCGAGGAGAGAGTGTGAATTTACGAGGTGAAGGATAACTTCGCAATCAGAATGGGTCTTGAATTTGGCGGACTGATCCTTGAGCGACTTGCGGAGAGCTCGGTGGTTGTAGATTTCACCGTTGACGGCGAGGAGAAGCTTCTCATCGTTGGAAGTGATGGGTTGAGCGCCAGTGTCTAATAATCGAGTCAAAGAACGAAGTGGATCAGTAACTTCCTTCCTGAAAATCTGCATCTTGCCCGCGACCAGAGCACCCAATGGATAGACAGTACAGGACACATGTAGAGAGATATGTTCACTTACCGACTCCGACGATAGCTAATCGCTCATGAACCAAAATCGAATCCTCCGACATTTTGCATCCCGACCAATCGGGTCCACGATGCCTCAATCGTTTCGATAATCCAACTGCTCGAGCCCTGAAAGCTGGCAAGTCCTTGGAGTCATAGGCGTGGGCCGCGAAGATACCTATACAACGAGTTGCAGTTAATAATGAGTTGCGATTTATAATCTGATCACTAATCGACCCTTCTCCGCTCGATGAATGGATCCCTGATTCGTTTGAAGAGTGAGACGTCGACATACCACACCTATAAGGTAAGCGGAAGGAGTCAGTAAGGCTGTAGAACTTTTTCTTTGCTTGACTCACATTTTGCTAGAGGAAAGGGGAGTGGAAGGAGAGTGTTCGGCTCGTTATTAGCTGAGGTGTAGTATAGCTCTGTCTGTCGTGTGAGAGCGCAGGAGAGGTGGCGGAAGAGTAGGTCGAATGGAGGGAAAGTAAGGAGTTTCTTGGAACAGAAGCGAGGTTCGACTTGTCAACTTCATCTACTTCGACTAGACCATCTATAACGAACAAGGGCAAGTATCCGAAGGATTAAGAATCAGGGTCTCACTACTTCCTTCGCCCTTCTTCAAGATGATGTCTCGCGTTGGTCACCAAACCTCCTCCTCGTCTCCAACTCCTCGACAAACATTACTCCGCGACTTGGCCCTATCCACACTCTCTTACTCTCTACTAAGCTCACTCTTCTACGCCGAACGACTATACGCCCTCGATTCATCGATCGAATCTTCAGTGTTTCTCCTCTCAACCATTCAATTCCGCCTCGATCAACCTCACCAAGCACTCCATCTGTTACGCCAATCAGTCACCTTCAATCCAAACCCAAACGCGGCAACCGAGTCGAATCAAACTTCGGGGGAAGACTTGTTTGGAGGACCCGCCGCCTCTTCTCGAAATTCAAATCGTTGGACAACAACAAGTGGGAANTTATCGAGACCTGCTATAGAATGCAGTGTGAGATGTGCTAGGTTATATGGACAGATCTGTAGCGCGTTAGGAAGGGACAAAGAAGGGAGGCAGGCGTTGTTTCGCGTACTTCAACCTTCGACTCCTCTCGTTTCAACTTCCTCTGAACCTCTCGAACCTACTTCGACCTCTTCTTCTTCTTCCTCGACTTCATCTCCTATGTCAAGTACACCGCAAGCTGAAGAAACGACTATGATCGACCTCGAACTGGCGAGATTGGCAAGAAAGGGAGGAGAACATGAAAGAGCAGTTCAGTCTTATTCGAAGGTTCTATCAAAGTTACCGACTTGTTGGGAAGCACTCGAAACATTATGCCAGATGGGAGCACCCCCGACGGATATCGATTCGATCTACCCTGTTCGACCTCGACCGATTCCCGTTTCTACCCAAAATCAGCAACCTCCTACCCAACTTCACCCACAACTTCCTATGCAACCAGTTCGGAGTCATCCTCCACCTCTCGGTCCTTCTCTCAACGCTGCGATCAACGCACCCGTCTCGTTCGGTCGACCTCGTAACGGAGATATGCAAGATACACCTTTAAATTACGCTACTCCAGCAGAATCAAATCAAGGTGGAGGATGGGGTCCGCTATTGAAGGGAAATGGAGTAGGAGTAGGCGCACCAGGTGGAGGGCTGAAAGGGAAAGGAAAGGAAGTTTGGATGGTTGGCGCTGGAGGAGGAGGTTTACCGTTGAGAAGAACAGCTTCAGGAAGATATGGAGATGTCACCGAAACTAGCATTGATGAAGCGTGAGTGTTTTTTAAACTTGTCACGAGATCCCGAATTGACTGACATCAGGTATCTTTTGCAGTTCATTCGATACCTCTTTCTATCCTTCCGCACCTCTCTTCACCGCTCCTCTCAACGCACAAATTTCTCGACAGCCTCCTCACGCACCATCATCAGCTTCTCTCTTTACTCCCCCGACGACGAGCGCTCTGCCGACAGCAACAGCGCCTGGCGTCAAACGAACAAGAGCAGGAAACGTCGCTCCCGCTTCTTCGATGAACACTGGTGCCAATGAAGACGAGACAAGTAACATTGGAGGGAGAGGCAAGAGGTTAGTGAGGGGAGTACCGGGAGACGCATCGAAACCGAGAAGGGGAGCTGCGGTAGTCTCGGCAGGAGCCGAAGCACCGACTACTCGTCGATCTTCCCGCCTCTCCCGAGATACTGGATCATCGAATGGTGTCTCGAGTGTAGGAATGACGACAACGCGATCTCAAACGAGTGCGAATGGAGGCAGTGGAGGTATTCTCAAGAGCGCCAACTCTCGAGAAAAGAAACGATCGAAAGCAAATACTGGACCCTCTGTACTTTCCGACGCAGGTTCAGAGCCCCTCTCTCCTCCTTCACATTCTTCTTCTCCCGCGCCTTCGTCACCTGGAGGATCGAACGCTGCCGCCATCGCACAAGGGAATCTTCCGGACCCAGCTAGACAAGAAGCAGAAGATTACGTTACGTCGCTCTTGCGAGGGTTCGGGAAAGCTGCCGTCGCACAGTCAAAGTACGAGAATCTCAAAGTGGTCGATGCTCTAAGCAGTCTACCATTGGAACAGCAAAGATCGACAAAGTGTTTGATCATGTCTGGAAGAGCTCATTTCGAAGCTCTCAACTACGAGAAGGTTAGCTTCCCCTTTCCCCCTCCTTCTCCTCAACTTGTTTCGCTGACCTTGTTGCTAACGTAGGCCGAGAAAGCATTTGCTCAAGCTCGAATCCTCTGTCCTCACCTTCTCGACGCGATGGATCTTTACTCGACAACTCTTTGGCATCGACGCCTCTCGACCCCTCTCTCCCTCTTATCGCAAGACCTCATGCTCTTATCTGCGACGCACCCCTCGAGTTGGATCTCAACCGGCAACACATTCTCCCTCAATTCTGATCACGCTTCAGCCCTCAAGTGCTTCAAGCGAGCAGTACAACTGGATCAGAACTGTGTCTACGCGTATACTCTCGCTGGTCATGAATGCGTAATGTTGGAGGAATGGGAACGAGCGATGGGTTTCTTTCGAGAAGCGATTAGAAAAGATCCAGTTCATTACAATGCTTGGTGCGTTCCCATCCCCTCCTACAACTCTCCGTTTCGCTAATCTGAACTAACGTCGATCTTCTGTTCCTAGGTTTGGACTCGGAAACGTTTATATGAAAACAGGGAAGTATACCCTCGCAGATTACCATTTCCGCCGAGCTCTCGAGATCAATCCTTCCAACGCTACCCTCGTTTGCTGTGTCGGATCTGTGAGTATCTCATCTCGCTCTCTAGTCGGTACTGGCGCTAACCTCGAATCTCATATGCAGGTCCTCGAGAAATCTCGTCGTTACAAAGATGCTCTCGAGACGTACGAACGAGCTTGTCTGCTTGCCCCCGAAAGTCCTCTGGCTCGCTTCAGAAGGGTCAGAATGATGGTCGCTCTCGGAAGATATCAGGTTCGTCTTGCTTTGCCCTTTTGAAAAGCCATCGAAACTTGCGACTAACCTTGCTTCTTCCGATTCAGCTCGCGGAACCCGATCTGTTACAGCTCAAGTCGATGGCACCCCTCGAACCGACTGTACATTACCTTCTCGGCAAACTCTACAAATCGTTGGGACCTTCAAAACGATCTCAAATGCTCGCAGCTTTCACAACTGCTCAAGATCTCGAACCGAGAATGGCCTCGTACGTTGCGCATACTTCTACTCTCACGTTTTCGAGCTGTTCACTGATTGTTTCTTTTGAGTGCACGTAGTGTCATTCGAGAGCAAATCGAGCGATCTGCTACCGAGGGAATGGAAGTTGATAGCGAAGCTGGTAGCGTAGCATGAGTGTTCTCGCCGTCTTCCCCTCTCTTCCTTTCCTCCTTGTCTGTTGTCTATCCCTTCTGTATACTTGGTCTTTCCTCCTCTCGCTCGTTCTGCATGTCTCTCGCATTTTCTCGCAGCTTTTTTTTCGCGTTTTTGTTGTTCCTCGAAGCTCTCTTGCTTGTCATATCACCATCTTTCGTTTCTTCTCACGCTGTCTACGAATGAGATTCGTGAGGACTCTATCGAGTTCAGCCAAAGAAGCGAGTCGACCACAACAAAGCGGGAAAACTCGTCGCGCTTAATGAGCAGTGACTAGCTGTACTCTACTTCGAGAACGAGGACTTGCGCGAGGACGAGAAGGGGGCGAAACAAAATTCTTTTCGAGGGATTTTATTTACGGATTTCAAGCTTCTTCTCGCTCCTCTTCCGCCTCGTGTCTCCTCCTTCTCCATACTCCTCTCAGCTTCAATAACCGTGAGCTTCTACAAAGGCCAGTGAGGCTCTATATCTTGATCGTCGGAGCATATTGATCTGTGAGTTGGTTTGCGTGGTTTCTTTACTTCTTGGTGTTTAAGGGACTTATTAGACGAGGAAGAAGAGCTGGGCCCGCAAATGTGAAGTCGATACATGGATGTAGAATTGGGCTTTATCGCTATGCGGCGGGAGAAGGAAAGAAAGTCCTCGATGCGGTGAGCGACATGGGAGGGGAGAGTGAGAGCGTAGTTCGAAAGTGGTATGATCGGGCCTGTATCCAGCGGAAAGCGTTAGCGCCGAAGTTCAGGAAGCGTCGGAAAGTACAGGGCGCACCTTACGAGGGATAGAAACGTTGGAAAGAACGAAGCAATCGAGTTCGAACAACTCTTGATTGACCACCGGAAGCTTTACCATTCTACCTTCCTCTGAGATGATCACTGATCACTCCTAACACTTCCAGCATTCGATAGAACCGATACTCCCGCGATAGCGCATTGAGTCAATTGCGAAGAGCGAGTCTTGCGGCGGATTTCGCATAGTGAGATACGGAGCAGAAACATAGCTGGTGACAATACCTCGCCATAGAACGATCACCGAAGCAGGCACCTTCCATAGTTTAAGAAGCGAAGGTGCGAGACCCGAAACGGGGCGAACATTCGAAAGAAGTCTGTAAAGACGAACAAAAGGTCAACAGCCTCGCTGGAGTGCTACAAAGCTATACACAGACTTACTCGTGCATCTGCTAGCTAGAGCGCCTCTGTCCGAGTCGAAAGCGATCGAGTTGATTGATTCGAATTTGTGTCGAAGTGGAAGAAAGCCTCGGGAACTTATACGAGCACTTAGAGCATGACTGGAGGCTACTTTTGAGCGTAACTCGAGTGTTCTAAGCTGAATAGGCGATCGAATAGAGCGTGGTTTGAGGTAAGAACAAGGAGAACCTTCC
>JGI24890J29729_1000286_pt1 | contig 36651 bp, 52 predicted proteins | sample FreactcultureFD7_FD_29729 | JGI IMG/M metagenome (IMG submission 29729)
AGAGCTCCAGGTGCAGGGTTATTGATTTCCGACGACCAACATTTTCCCGTCTGTCGATTCAGTTTTGATCAGTCAAGCGCAAGATATCAAGCATGTTGTACTTGAAGACGTACTGATGTGTTCAAGATCGAAGCAAGTAGATCAGGAGAGAGACCCAATGCCTTTCCGAGCAGCATCGCTTCGCTAAACGTTCTCTTGCGGAAGTCAGCAAAACAGTCGTCGATGATCGAGGGAACACAAACGCTTACGCTGTACCAGCCATCGAGATACCGAGTAATAGACTGTGAGCATAGGAGAGTGAGTCAACTGTGCAGAACATGATCAAGGACAACCGTACTTGTTGCAGATTTTAGCCGCCCTACGAAAGAAACGGATATCAGCCGAGATTCGCTCAGACTCGGAAAGAATGGACGTGGTACGTACAGACCATTCCCAGAATCACCGCAGTGGATGTGCCGACTACCCATTCGAGCGAGGAAAGGTTGTGCTCGTTCAAATCTAAGAAATGCGCTCGAAGTTCAGTTCGTTTCGCACGTTGGACGGCCAGAAGTACTTACGCTGAGGTTGGACCACCGACCATGAAACTCAGAGTTCCCTTCTCGGCACCGACAACTCCACCACTCACTGGTGAATCGACCATTTCCGCACCCATTTCCCTCATTTCGCTCGCAACCTGTTTCGCAACCGTTTGATCGAGAGTCGTACAATCGACGAACAATGTCTCCTGCCTCTTCTCATCGCTAAGTCCTTCCAATCCTTCTTTCAACCCATTCTCGCCCAAGAAGACTTCGGAAACTTGAGGAGAAGAAGGGAGCATCGTAAAGATTGTGCTTGCTAGTCGAACTACTCCCGCTGGTGATGAAGCAGGTAATACATCCCTTCCAGCGTACGCTCGAGTATGTTCAGTTAAGAACTTGTTGGCTGCTTCGGGGAATGCATCGTAAACTACAAACGCTGGTCGAGGTTTGTCGGGATCGTAATTGTAAACTCCTTCTTGTCCAGCGAAAGTCTTGTTGAGTAAGTTTGCAGCCATCCCTCTACCCATGGCACTGTAGAAGAGGAAGTGGAGAGGGGCACGAGTTTCAGCCAAGTGGGGAAAAGCGGGAGGAAGAGAGAGAGAGAGAGACTAACCCCAAACCGATGAATCCGATTGTGGTACTCCTGTTGAAGTTGCGTACTATCCGTGTTGCTAACATAGTAATTGCGTGATGTGAGGTGAAGGATGGAGGAGAGAAAGGGAGGCTCGAGGGAAGCCGGCCGTGAGCAAGGGAATTTTGTTCGATTTTGCGCGAAGATGTATGCGCTTCCCTATGCTCCCTTCAGCCCGTTTCGGGCGGAACGGTATCTGCCGACAGCAAGGAAATAGTTGCAACGAAAGTCGAAAACTTCGCAAGGTGGGTCGTCGCAGAGCACAGCACTGTATCGAGAGGCCGTGCGCACAGCATGTCTATAGCAACACTTGTATCAGTAGCTCCGGAAATGAAGTCGTCTAGAGACCCGAGTGAGACGAAGAAAGGTAACGAAATAAAATTGCGAAAGAAGGGAAGTGCCTCACGTCCTATGAAAAGCTTCTTTTCAGCTTGAACTCAACGGAGTAGCTTCTATACGTCGATTTTGAGGCGTGCTGAACAGCGCCGCGCATAGGAAGCGATGAAAACGTCGACAAGCAGCAAAAACCGAATCTGCAAAATATCGTTTCGCAATTTTCAAACTCACAACATCGTAGAAGTCGAGCCGTACCTGACTTGGTACTTCACCTCGACGATAACGACCCCTCTGGAGGTCTAGAGCTCGCTTTTGAAGGTGTTAGTTTCGTCACCCCTGCCCCTCTGCAATCGTCCCCGAAACTTGTCTTTCTCTTCCAACTCGACTCTACTTCTACCTCGGATCTACGCGCTCTAGAACACACGACAAACTTACCGATAGAATTCTATACGCCTATCTCGCCAACAACTTCCTCAACACCCGATCCAAACTCTTAACCTCCTATCCACCTTTCTCCTAAATAAAGATGACTAGCACTGTACAAGGGGTGTGGAACAAGTTGTCAGGATCTGATACAGCTATGGTAGTTGACAACATCACGGATAACGTGAGTATTCCTAGAGTTTCAGGTGTTCAGAGGTTGAGTGAGGGGGCAGGCTGCTCTACAGCTCCAGCAACTTGGAAGCAGCGACGTGGCATACACTTGGGAGCCAGAAATGGAACTGTCATGCTCATTGCGAGCTCGTGAAGAGCTGTAGGAGTCAAACAGGAGCTCAGGACTCCTTGTAAGGTGAACTGACTTCGTGTTGATTCTCTCTCAATAGGATAGCTCTGCGTTCAAATTCCTCAATCTATCAAGAACAGAAAGGCTATGGGCGTTCGGGTGCTGGTACATTCAACTTCCGAAATTGAAGAAAGGCTGCGAAATCCTAACTCTCTCGAATCCTTCACAGCGTCGTAGGTGGAATGGTGTTAAGTGTGCTAGGATCGATCCTCTTCGTCGTAGGTACTCTTTACCACTCCATAAGTAACTAGAGACTGACTTCCCTCGTCGAATAGCTTGGTCAAACCGTCCTCTTCGCTCGTTTGTCTTTCTCTCTTCCATTGACGTCTTCCTTCCGAGCTGAATAAATTTCACTCGACAGTCTTCTACGTTTTCGGCGTCATCATCTCTCTCGTCGGATCTGGATTCCTCTTCGGCGTAAGCTGTTGATCCCGATTCTTGAATGATCATGGTCCAACTAACGATTTTTGACTTCTATACAGTTCAAGAAGCAAGCGAAAGCGATGTGGGATCCTGTTCGACGATATGCAGTCGCTGTCATGTTCCTCTTCATCGCTCTTACATTCGTTTTCGCCTTTGCCGTGGTCATCGAGTCCGTTTTCTTTCCTTTTCTTTCGTTTTCATGTCAGAACTGATCACCTTTCGTTTCAACAGCCCGCTCGTGATTGTTTGCGCAATTCTCACTTACGTGTCAGTGTTTTGGTACACTCTCTCCTATATCCCATTCGCAAGAGATACGGTCAAACGGATTTTTGGTATTTAGAGTCACTTTTCTGTAACCTCGTTTTTGTGCTCCCTACGACCCTGTACTATAGCGAGAGAGACGGTCTATCAAGCAGAGATGCTTCCATGGGAGAATGAAATTTTTGCTCATCTTCTCCCCGATCAACGATTGGTTATTTCAGTTCGTCTCTCCAATCACCGCACCACTCTCCCCCCAACTCGAAGCAATGGCATCACCGATCGTCCGCAAGGCTATCAACCTTTCGCCTACCTCTTTCGTTCGCTCGACTGGAGTTCCTCTTGCGCGAGGATTGACCGCCAACCCTCCTTCCGCTGGTGAGGCTCATTCCCACGGTCACAGTTCAGTTGGTAGGACCGACTACGAGTCTACCCCTCAGTGGGCAGTCAACAACTCTGTCGGACCTTGGGGAGTCACTCACAGGTCAAAGGTTAATGGTGAGTAGCAAATCGAAAAGAAACCATAACAACACTCTCAGGGAGTCTACTGGCCATTGGGAAAGGTTATCAAGGGTTATATGACTACTTCCTATGGGGCAAGGAGCAAGCGGAAGGAGTGGATCGACGACATCTCGAAAGAGGTGGCCAAACTACAGATCTCGCGTATCTCTGAGATCGCAATCAAGTTAGCATGACTGAGATGCGCTCATTGTTACTGACTCGTTTGAACCTCGTTCACCTTCCGAAAACAGTTTCACCCCGTGCCATCTCCTCCCCTCGCTTCGTTTCGACCTCTGCCATCACCAAACAAGCTGCCTCTTCCCAAGTCCCCGATTACTCAAAGTACACCAAAGGTACCGATCAAGATGCCAACCGTGCCTTCTCTTACTTCATGGTCGGATCAATGGGTCTCGTTACCGCCGCCGGTGCGAAATCCACTGTAACCGATTTCTTGCAAAACATGTCGGCTTCTTCCGACGTTCTCGCCTTGGCCAAGGTCGAGGTTGACCTTACTGCCATCCCTGAAGGAAAGAACGTCATCATCAAGGTAAGTTTACTTTCTTTTGACGCCAATTCTACACTTTGGACGGGAAACTGACATCGAGATCTGTCGGGACAAACAGTGGCGTGGAAAGCCCGTGTTCATCCGTCACCGAACCCAGGGAGAGATTGACGAGGCGAACCAGGTCGACGTAAAGGCGCTTCGTGATCCTCAGGCTGATGCCGACCGTGTTAAGAAGCCAGAGTGGTACGCTTTCCTTCCATAATGCCCCCTTCTGAGGGCGTGAATTTACTAATATCGTGTTTGCTACAGGCTCATCATGTTGGGAGTTTGGTATGGTTGTTTCCCTTCTCTCCGGTTGTGAATTTCACTGACTTTTCGATCTTCTCGCATGCTCCTCTTCACTCTCGCAATCTCGCACGACAATCTCTCCTTCTCAACTCATCAATCCCACTTCCGCATTCTCCCTACTCACCTTTCGACCGTACCCCTGACTTCTCCACTAATCATTTCGAACGACAAACCTCTCTTCTTCAATCATCGATTCCAATGTATAGCACGCACTTGGGTTGCGTACCTATTGGAGAGGCTGGAGATTACGGAGGATGGTACTGCCGTGAGTCATTCTCGTACTTCGTCCGTTGATCTCCGGGCAGAGAGCTGATCATTTTCTGTGGATTTAGCTTGTCACGGGTGAGTTATGAGTTCTAGATGTTATCAACGCGCACTTGCGAAACTTGCGATGTTACCTCTCTTCGGCTTACTTACTGACTCACCTCCGTTTCGTCGACTCAACAGATCTCACTACGATATCTGTAAGTCGTTTCGCAATCTGACAATAAAACCATGCCTCGTACTGACTATCGACATCTATTCTTTCCTCTCGTTTCTTCAACTTCTCCACTATCCTACAAACCGCCTCACGCTGTCCCCTCGCGCCTTACCGTCACCCCTCCTATCTCTTCAAATTTTCACAGCTGGTCGAGCCCGTCGTGGACCCGCTCCTCTCAACCTCGAAGTAAGCATCGAGTCTTCCTCTCACCATCTACCTCGTCACTCACCCAACTTCGCTTCTAATAGATTCCCGAATACGAATTCGAGAACGACGAAACCTCGAAGGTTATTATCGGATAAACGAGAACTAGAGAGTGGAAGAGGTGTACGTTGGAGCCAATGGTCGAGGTTTTATACTGTTTTCATGCAAAGAGCTGTTTCTTTAGACGTTTTCAAAACAGGGCTCGAATCAGAGGAGAGGCGCTGAGAGTGGTTCGCGGGCGCTGTTCGACTTCCAACGTTCTTCTCCCAGACTCGTGGTGCCTTTGTTGTCGTCGTCGTCGATTTAGAGACCCACTTTTCTCAGCTCCGACGGACGCCGCGGCAGCAGACTCCTCTTTTTTGCTTATTTCTCTCTAAACCCCTCTCTTCCCTCTCTCCATCTCCCTTTCAAGTCGCACTCGCAGACAGACGAATACGAAGATGCTATGGTGTTTTCGCATCAGCGTCTCTTCAGGTGTCCTCATGGCAGCGATCACAGTTCTCCTCATTGCGTTTCTCTATGCAATGTATGAACTCTTGGGTCTTCTATACCGTGAGTTTCTCAGTCAATCTGTTCACTTCAAGGATCCTCACTAAATCAACATTGAACAGTCTTCTCCTTTGACCTCCTCGGATGGTGGTCTCTCGTATGCGGAATGATTTCGGTCACGTCTGCGATCCTAGCGTTGATCGGTAGGAGTCAAGAGAGTTTACAGACCCTGACTTGGGCGTTCATATGGACTTGCGTGAGTCTCCTCCCTTCCTTTACTTATTTCTGCGATGAAAAGCTCACTTTTGATGCCGTTTCCCCCAAGGTCTCGTTGGGATGCGCAACGATCATGACTGCTTTCCTCATCACCTTCCAAGCCGAGACGTCGACCACTTCAGAAGCTCGCGCACTATCAGTACTTCGAGTGAGTTTCACCTTCTCCCAGACATCGAAAAAATCGTCAGAAGCTGAAGTTGTCCCGCGAATTTACAGATCTTCTCCATGTACTTCTTTCTCGTCCTCCTACCGCTCTCATGGTTGGCGTTCGAAGTTCGAGGATTGGCCGTCTTGATCTTCCATGATATTTGTCCAGGATCCGAGATCAAACGCAGATACGATGTCGAAATGGATCGGGAAGTTCGAGCCGTCTTGAGGGAGGGTCGAGATGGAATGGACAGTGGGGGAGAAGAGGAAGAGAGGATCAAGATGATGGAGATGGGAAGGAAGCGAAGGAAGTCAAGTCGGAAGGGAAAGGAGAGGGCTGAATCGTTGGACGAGGAGAGCGATCGCAAAAGTGAGCGTAGGAGAAGCAGTAGTCGTCAGAGACACGCAGAGGTATGAGGGAGGCGAATATATTTACAAAGAGTAGAGGTTTTTGCAGTGCAAAACGAGCTGGTTATTAACAAAAGGTTCGAGAAAACGAAGAGATCAACAAAATGTGTGACAAAAGTATGAGCTGTATAGAAGTGCGCTCTTTTCCGAGAGAACAGTGAAGAGATCTATGATATTGCGAGGGAGGACGGTAGAGAAGAGTGTAGAGATATTAGGTAGCCATGTAGTTGATGGGTCTGATAGGTCCTTTTGGTCCGAACCAGGTACCCTTGACGAAGCTGTTCCAGTAGATGTAAGGGAAGAAGTCCTTCTTGAGGTAGTAGTAGAGGGCGTTGGGTTTGTCTTGAGATCCGAGATAAGGTGCAAAAGTTTCCTTGGGTACTCCTCCGTACTTGAACTCGGCGAGCCTACAGAACATTGATTCTGTCAGCAAATCTTCAGAGAGAGCGAAGAGAATGTTGTGAGGCGTACATGAGTTCGTTGTGACCGGTAAGGAGAGGGCAAGAAGCGTAACCGTCATATTGCGCGGGAAGATCCTCTTTCTTGACACCATCCATAGTCGCTCGAAGGTTGTCGACTAGTACAGGAGCTTGGGAGGAGATGGCGGCGGCAGTCTTGGAGTTGGGAAGGGAGGAAGCGTCACCGAGGGAGAAGATGTTTGAGAATTTGGTAGATTGCGTTGTGGCGGCATCGACAGCAACCCACCCAGCAGCATCAGCTATAGCGCGGGTAGACGGTACAATATCAGTACGTCGAACTCGTAATTCGAAAAGGCAGAGTATCACGAACCGATAGGGGAGTTCTTGATGAAATCGGGAGCGGTTTGAGGAGGAACGACGTGAAGGAAATCGAACTCTCGCTCGACGGTCTTTCCCTCTCCAGCTGAGAATGTGGCGACACGAGAAGAGTTGTCGATCGAGATCAAGTTGTGGTTGAAGAGTCCCTCGACGTTGCGTTCTTGTCGGATCTTTTCGAGAGCGGCAGAGTATTTGGGTACTCCAAACATTGCTACAAAGCACAGTACCGAATGAGTGAGATGTACGGTGATGAGGAGCACTGATAAGAAGCTTACAAGGAGCTCCAGTAGCGAAAACAGGTGAAACCTGCTCTCTGACTCCGTCCTTCTTCCATTGCGACTCAGCCTATGATCAAAGCGATTGGTCAGTACACGCCGTTATATTAGACAATGTGGGAGCGACTGACCATCCACAGGATCTTCTGAGGAGCTCCAGCGCACTTGATGATACCGGCGGGTTGAGTGAAAATCTGCGGAAAAGCCAAATCGGTCAGTCGACGTCAACGAAGATGCAACGAGAGAAGCCCATGTAAACATACAGCATTGCCCTTCTTGAAGTTCTGAATGTTTGTCCAAACCTTTTCAACTGAATCTACAGAGTAAATCGATGAAACGGGTCCAGTTGGATCTGCGAGTCCTTCGTTCAACCCCTTGATCTTGTCGAAATCAATCTTGAGTCCTGGAGCGACGACTAGGAAGTCATATCTATGGGTAGACGAAGTCAGCACTCGCTTCTCAATAAGGCTAGAAGTGTATGATCGATTTACGAAACGACATCTCCTTCAACAGTGGTAACTTGGTTCTTCTCCGGTTCGAACGATTTGACTGATCCAGGAACGTGAGCGGTTCCTTCTGGAATGACTTCTGACATTGGCTTGTGCATTCCTGAGAGGGGTTTGAGACCAGCTCCTCTACGATTCCGAGAAAAGAAGAGAGAAGATTGTCAATTCGCTACACTCAATGATCGCGCTCGAGAAAGGTCGGAACTCACACAAGAGTCCATCCTGGTTGATCTGCGAGTAGTCAGACGAGTTGGATTAGCGAGGATCTTTAGTTAGATAGCGATCACGCCTTATATTTTTGTGGCGAGGCTTACAGTGGTGAGTCTTAGCTGGTTCGATGATGGTTATATCCTTGTCTCCTAATGATCTACCCTCTTGATAGAATGCGCGCTTCAATTGGGCAGCTACGGTTGTTCCAGCAGTTCCTCCACCAACTACCACAATTTTGGAATGAGTTGAAGCATGGCGAAGACTGGTAGCGAATGATCGCGCCTTGATGACTCTTGAAGTACGAGCTGCGAACATTGTCGGCTATAAAGGTGAGAAGTAAAGTGGAGGAGAGAGAGAGCAGCAGATTATTCAGCCAAAGAGGTCAAACATCAACCATTCTCATCATAACACTCAATCAGCTCAGCTATAAGCCTATAAGATACACAAAGCGACCACAAGTACTACAAGCCAACTCTCCTCTCGATCCATCGCTTCCTCGTCTTTCAATCCCGCAGCCGGACAGCTTCACTCAACAGACCTTACAACTCGTCCCGAAGCCCAGTTGGACAGCGGTATAGAACGACAATACGTCTAGAACTCGATCTATAGAATGATCAGGCTTGCTAAGCCATCTCTTCGCACTTTCGTCCCCTCCTTTATCCTCCGACCATTCTCCTCTTCACACTGTCTCCCTCGACCTCGCGCTCCTTTCATGCAAGTACAAGCCCCTTACCGACCTCCTCTACGTCCACTGTCGACAGTAGCAACCCCTCCCGCCGTCCCCTTTCGCACTCACATCGGTCCTCTCCCTTCTTCGACCTCGCAATCCCTCACTCCGAACGCTCACGTCTTCTGGCACTCTCCGACTTCTACCTGGACCTACGTCGTAGTCTGTCCAACGACCAAGAAATGTGTCATCATCGACCCAGCACTCGATTACGATCCTACTTCGCAAAAAATCACGACTGAGAGCGCCGATGCTTTATTGGCATTCATCGCCGAACAAGGTTACGAGGTCGAGAAGATCCTCGAAAGTCACGCTCATGCAGATCATCTCACTTCGGCGAGGTACCTCAAAATGAAATTGGGTGGAAACGTTGAAAATGGAATTGGGGAGAAGATCACGCAGACTCAGGAATACTTTGCAAAGAAGTACGAAATCGATATGGTAGACTTGGAAGGGTCGTTCGATAAGTTGTGGAAAGACGGAGAGAAATTCGAGATGGGAGAATGTGAGTGCAACGTGATTGCATTGCCCGGTCATACCGTTCGTTTCCCCTCCCTTTCTCTCTCTTCTATACTCGGTCGAAGCTAATGAAGTGCTGAAGGGAAGGACAGGCGGATCACGTAGGATACAAGTTCGGTTCTTTCTGCTTTGTCGGAGATTCAGTTTTCCTCGTACGCTCTTCGATCGTTTCCTATCCTTCTTTCGCTGCGAAGTCATACTCATCCTGATTTAATGCAATTTCTCTTCCGTGTAGCCAACGGTAGGATCCGCTCGAGCCGATTTCCCATTCGGTTCACCTTCGACCCTCTTCGCTTCTTCTCAACGTCTCTTCTCTCTCCCTTCGACGACCCGCCTCTTCAGCGGCCATCACTACCCATCAGCAGATGAATCGAATGTATGTTCAGCGACGGTACAAGAACAGAAAGAGATGAATCGACATTTGAGGGAAGGAATGGACGAGGCAGAGTTTGTCAAGATGAGAATGGAGAGGGATAGCGGATTGGATGAGCCGAGGTTGTTGCATCAGAGTTTACAGGTACGTCCAAATCTTGTTTCTTGCTCAAAGGGCTGTGACTGAAGAACGACGTTTTGAGGTTTCAGGTGAATATTCGAGGTGGGAGAATTCCTAGAGGGAAAGATGGAACACCTTACCTTCGTATTCCCGTCAAATCAGTACCTGAGGGGCTGTAATGCTACGCTCTTCGCAAATGGCAACCGTCGATCACTGTTTGGAGGGAGATCGATATCAATGCTCCGCGACGAAACTCGTTGGAAAGTCCATCTCGAATAGCCCACTTCGGCCAAAACCCCTATGTAACAAGCTAGACACCTCGTGCTCTTGTCCGATCGGAGGCCGCGGACCAAGAACGACTTCAAATTCTGTAGCCGACTCTCCTTTCCCTTTTGCTCTTCACTCCTTCCTTATGCCTACGCCAGAACAAGAGGACGTCGAAGACGTGGCAACATTGCCGTTGCTCCTCAGAGATCAGATACATATGGACAGACACAGAATTGACAAGCTTGAAAAGAAAAGTAAGCGCTTCCTCATGGATCTTCCTGAGTCGAGACCACGTACTGATCGAGATGGGATGTATGACAGTGATTAAGCGTAAGTTTCGACTATGCCTGGTACCCCGCACGTAAATGATCGAGCTAATTCCAACGAATGATAGTTGAAAGCGAAAACTTGGGCAGAACCGAGGTGGAGCCTTGCAAGAGCACTTTATCGGCCATCGAGACCGAGGCAGACGCCTTGGTCGATGCGTTCGGTACGCTGATTATCCTGTCTCACAAGAATGCCATCTGAAGGTTTGACCTCGAGCAGCGTCTGGCCACCTTCATTCGGACAGGACAGCAAGGTGCACTCGTCTTGTAAATGAATACATCTCGATGCACGCGAGTCCCCATGGTCAAGAACGTGCAAAGACGGAGCTCGACATCGTAAAGGCCGTGAGTGTAACTTCATCAACGATATTTGTTCTTCCTCACTCTAACACGCAACGTTCGCCATATTGTTCTACAGAAATTCGAGAAATACAAGTTCGAATTCTCCGTCGGCGAACACCTGATTCAGCTTGGAAAGGAAAACCCTCATTTGACTTCGCTCGATTTATGGCCGCATGATCTTGTGAAGAGTTTCTGGGTAGAGCGTTAGTGTATCCCTCGATATTCTTCTCGAATACATTGCTCACAGTCAGTCTTTGATGTAGTGGGCAAAGGTAATAGGTCAGAATTTTTTTCAATTAAACGCTCTTTGTTGACAATATCTCGCATTCACAGCCTGTCAAGCATTTGTCGTCGGGTACAATGGTATGGAACACCCTGATTTGTATGCTTGGGTCCGACGATACTGGAAAGCAATGTACCACGCAGGTACGTAGTCTCTCTCTTTGTTTTTCTCTTGTGAATCACCCAGCTCAATTGTAGATTCATGCAGCAACGGACATGGAGGGATGCATCATCTACAACGCTCCTCAGATTGAATTACAAGTAATGGCGCTGTCATCGTACGGAGCACATCTTTGCGACGAGGCTCGGAATATCCAAATCATTGTAAGCTTGTACACTCTTACTTAGCATCGCCACAAAACGCCTACATCTAACTATTGTGGAACCTCAGATGAGAGCATACCGCAAAGCTGTCCCTGAGGTTAACTTTGGTGGCAATCAAGGTTTCTTGAGAATGGCGAGCGCGGCGATACCCAACAATCCTCGCCTCAGATTCATCGAGGCCGTTGTACAGAACACTCATTTGATGGGGTTAATCCCGGACAACTCCGCTATTCCCCCTCTTCTTCAAGTTCACCATTCTCTTACCCAACGTAAACGTGCGATTTACGCCGACTCGCGCAAGGCTGAATCTCGTTACCGTGTCTAGCTTTCGGACTCCTTTTGATCTTCCGTCAACGTCGTTCTTCTTTCGATTCAAACTGTTTTGGTCGCTTTCACCCCCCCTTTCTTTTTTGGTTCGAAATGCGATCGCTCTCTTTTGCTGTCCCATCGGACGTGCGCTCGAAAGCTAGATCATTGAGAGGAGATACCAGGATTCTACCTCGAGCGAGACACATCACTCTATGCTTGTAGTAGGTCACTAACTTGCGGGAATAGTGAACATTCGTCTGGAAATCTCGAGTGACCACCTAGCCGTCAATCGTCTCCGCAAGCGCTCTCTGTGTCTCGAGCGTAAGATGACGGCTCGAACGGCATCATTCTCTTATTGCACGACTACCGTCGATCGTTCCCGCTACTTGCAATCAACTTTGAAACCGTTACCAGATTTCGAAGTAAGCGGAAATCGCGAGTCGCTTCGAAACGATGTCGTCCAGAACACACAGCGGCAACTGTCTCTACACGCGTGAGAGCGAAGGAGGCAAGTCTTTACGACGATTCGAATCCGATCCCAGGAAGGCGGATGATCAGAGTTGGAGACAAAAAGCAAAGGTATCCGACTATTTCGAAAAAGCAGAAGAAACGAAGGGCAGACGAGCTCAGCGAAGAAGGAGACTGTAGCTCTAGAATAATCAGGCCTTTCAGAGAGCATACAGCTATCAAAGACTCGCTCAGCGAGAGAGGGAAGAGAGTTAAGCTTTGTTCGAAAGGTTGGAAGAATATTAGTGAGAGAGAGAAAGATGAGAGAGAGAAGTGAGAAAGGGAAATCCCCCCCCCCTTCTTCCGCATCAAACGCTCGTTCAGACACTTCGACTGTCAGAACCACCCTTTGCTCACCTCTACTAGACACTATGGCTTCCACTACCCCCGCGGGCGCCAAGTGAGTAGCTCGAATTTCCCCTTTTCAACTTTCCCATCAAAGACGAAAATTACACCAAACAACACACACGGGAAGATAGAAGGAAGCAGGAGGGGAAAAAGTTCATTACAGTAGCATTAAGAATGAGATAGATAGGGTACAGGACGAGCGGGGAAAGGAGGGAGGAAGAGAATAGAGGGAGTGGCAGCATAGAGGGAATCAATCTTTCATACTCCCTGGAACCTCGCTGATCAGACCAAATTATGTGTCAACAGGCCCGAAACTCCCGCCTCTGAGGCTCCCGCCGCTGCTGGAGGTGTTGAGAACGTTGAGGAGGCCCTCATCGAGTCCAAGTGAGTTTTAGCTAGACATTGTTGAAAATAACTGAACGGAAACTAATGCGATGCATCATGTTCGTTGTGTGTGAATTAGCTGGGACCAAGTTGTCGAGTGAGTTCTTGAGATTCTTCGGATCATGCGGTAAGTGAATTGAGTGCTAATTTTGATTCTTCCTTCTCAGCAACTTCGACGATATGAACCTCCGACCCGAGCTCCTCCGTGGTATCTACGCTTACGGGTAAGTTTAAGGAGAGTAACCAGAGAGAGAAAGAGAAAGGAGATTAATGTCGGGTTTCGTTGGTTTTCAGTTTCGAACGTCCTTCCGCCATTCAACAACGTGCTATCATGCCCGTCGTTGCTGTATGTCCTCTATCATACTTTCTCATGCTCAATGACGTTGCTCATATCTTGCCATTCTACAGGGTCACGATGTTATCGCTCAAGCCCAATCCGGAACTGGAAAGACCGCTACCTTCTCCGTCTCTATCCTACAATCCATCGACGTCGCCCTTAAGCAACCTCAAGCTCTCGTCCTCGCCCCTACTCGTGAACTCGCCCAACAGATTCAAAAGGTCGTCGTCGCCCTTGGAGACTACATGAACATCGAGTGTTTCGCCGCTGTCGGTGGAACCTCGGTTCGTGAGGCCATGGCTAAGCTCCAAGAAGGTGTACACGTTGTTGTCGGTACTCCTGGACGTGTTTTCGACATGATCCAGCGTCGTGCCCTCAAGACCGACCACATCAAGATCTTCTGTCTCGATGAAGCCGATGAGATGCTCTCGCGTGGATTCAAGGATCAAATCTACGACGTCTTCCAACTCCTCCCCCCTACGACCCAAGTTGTCCTCCTCTCCGCCACCATGCCTGCCGATGTCCTCGAGGTCACCACCAAATTCATGCGCGACCCCATCCGTATTCTCGTCAAGCGTGACGAGTTGACTCTTGAAGGTATCAAGCAATTCTACATCGCCGTTGAGAAGGAGGAATGGAAGCTCGACACTCTCTCCGACTTGTACGAGACCGTCACCATCACTCAAGCCGTCATTTTCTGCAACACCCGAAGAAAGGTAGGGCGGTTTCTGGAATTGCTTTAGAAGTACATCGTTACTGACGGATTGCTCACGTATCCTATAGGTCGACTGGCTCACCGAGAAACTTCAAGCTCGCGAGTTCACCGTTTCCGGTTAGTTCCCATTTCGTCAAATTCTCCTGTTCCGTGTATTCTGACAAAGTAACTTTATTCACACAGCCATGCACGGAGATATGGACCAAGGTCAACGTGAGGTTATCATGAAGGAGTTCCGATCTGGATCTTCCCGTGTCCTCATCACCACCGATCTCCTCGCCCGTGGTATCGATGTTCAACAAGTCTCCCTCGTCATCAACTACGATCTTCCTTCCTCCCGAGAGAACTACATTCACCGAATCGGTCGTGGTGGACGTTTCGGACGAAAGGGTGTCGCAATCAACTTTGTCGCTACCGAGTAAGCTCTCTTTCGATTTTGGCATTTGGCGACATCGATCTCCCCTTTTTGCGTTCAGTGACATCGACCGCTGACGATCGAAATCTTCTACAACAGGGATGTTCCCGCGCTTCGCGACATAGAACGATTCTACAACACCCAAATCGACGAGATGCCCATGAAGTGAGTCCTTGTCTCTACGCTGAATCTTCACGCGCTTGAACAAAACTGACGTTTCCATCTCTCACAGCGTCGCCGACCTCATCTAAGCGCCTATATATCACCTCTGAGCGCTACTTGTCACCCCTCACCGCCCTTTAGACATTTTTTCTGGAATCTTTTCTCCCGCACTACAAACTTTCTATTGTCGTCCTCCCTCTCCCCTCTCCCCCTTTCATATACACTCTTGGTTTTCACTCTCCGACCCTATTCGTTTTATCGTTTCAAAAGCCTAACTTTCCTCAACTCTCGTAGTAGCAGAGCCGAGAAAGATACCTTATGGCATTGTAATTTTCTGATCTTTTTGGTTTCTCCATCACTTCTCGGAATAAGCTCGTAGGCTTGGCTATCGATTCGAAAGCTGTCTGTGCATCCGTTGTCGTCTCAAGGTCGACGCTGTTTCGAATCTCTCCTCGATTTCTCTTGACCTCAGACCTTTCACTCAACTTTACTCGATTCTCTTCGAAGCCATGTTTCTCTGCATTCCTATCATCTGCGGTCCGAAAGCAAGGTATGTCGGACTCAGTCAATCCTGCAACCCTCTGAGAGAACTTACCCCTCTTCTCACAATTGCACAGCCTTAAGCAAGAAGTGGGTCAGTTTCTCTCACAGTAACGCAGCTCGAGCTGATCTGTATTTGTGTACAGGATGAGACTGTCTATGTCTGTCCAAATTGTAGCAATCCATCGGCGAGGAAGTACCGCAAACGCAAATGGTTCGAACTCTACTGGATCCCCATAGTAAGCACGTTCATTCCTACGACGTATCTGTTGAAGCTGACCGAGATTTGAACAGGTTCCGCTCGGAACGAAACATGTTCACATCGCAAGTTTTTTCAGTTTCTCGTAGACCATCTCTCTGTTTCGCAGACTGACCTGTCATTCCCTAACGATTAGTGCAACATCTGTCGTAAGGGATCCCTTCGAGAACGAAGGCGCCCTCCGAACTGACCTTTCTGCTCTCTACAGGATGGCAAGATCGAGCCGACGGCGATTCTTCGATACAACTCCAGCCTGTCAGAGGGAATTCAGCTCCTCCTCCTCACGCTCTACAGAACAGTGGACAAGTACCAGCAGGGAGAGGATACGACGTAGGCTATTCGACGCAACAGGGTCGACAAGGAGCGAAAGTTTAGAAGGAGAGGAGATTTCGCAAGAGTGCGTCGGTGTTTGAAGGTTGTCTGGTCCGTTCCACTTGTCATTTGTTACTCTTACGTTCAGCTTCTAGTCGTTACTGTAAAACCTGGTTCATGAAAGGGTTCGGTTCCGAGAGAAGGGAGTCGATGAAGAAGAAACATAGGACTTGCTCGCTCTGCGCCGTGAGTCTAGACGCTGCTCTCTGCTGCACCGCTCCTCGTGCTTCAGGCTATCGTCATATGTTCGCCGACGATTGGCCTCTCAGGATCAGTTGTTGGCCCCTCTCGAACACGATTTCGCAAGTTTCGCAACTTCGCAATATTCTCATTTCGACAGCGTTTCCTCTTCTCGACTGAAGGGCCCTCCTTCTCCTTCACAAAGACAATGACAGAAATCGCTCCATCGTCCGTCATCGTCAGTTCACAGAATGTCAGGGATTTGTCAGCGAAACGATTCTTGCGGAGAGGACTTAGAAATTTTTAGTTGGCCTCGCTTCTTCATCCGACTCACTTTCATCCGCCACAATCAATCATGAAGCGATCATTCCAGCAGATCAGCCGCCTAGCACGACCTGCAGTAGTCAACACTCCTCGTACAGCCTTGGCTCACCGCTCCCTCGCTACCCATGCAACCACTACAATCCCTCTCGGAAATTCAACTTCACTCCCGATCGAAGTCGAGGCAGCCGAGACTACAGTGGTGACACCTTCGAGTGATATGATGGGGTTCGAGTTGACTGCAGGGGAATCATCGCAAGCTACGGACAAGAGTAGGGAGAACCTCGGGAGACCAATTTACCTAGACGCTCAAGCTACAACTCCTACAGACCCTAGGGTATTAGACGCTATGCTTCCTTATATGACCAATCAATACGGAAACCCTCACAGTAAGACTCACGCTTATGGATGGGAAACGGAGCAAGCAGTTGATGAGGGAAGGAAGGTGAGTTTCAATCACTCATTTCCTCTCTTCACGAGTTGTGCTGTACGAACTTGGTCACTTGACTGACGCGCTGTGCCCTTCCCGTTGACAGCACATTGCGGATTTGATTGGAGCAAACCCAAAAGATATCGTTTTCACCTCGGGAGCTACTGAATCGAACAACATGGCTATCAAGGGTATCGCTCGTTTCTACAAGGGAAAGAAAAAGCACATGTGAGTCTATTTGCGCCCATGACGAAACCGTCTTCAAGGTAAACCGTGACTAATCGTTTTCATTTTCGTTCGTAGCATCACTACTCAAACTGAACACAAGTGTGTGTTGGATTCTTGCCGAGTGTTACAAGATGAAGGGTTCGACGTTACCTACCTTCCTGTCAAGACAAACGGAATCGTCGACCTCGAACTCCTCGAAAGTTCGATTCGACCCGATACCTGCCTCGTTTCAATCATGATGGTCAACAACGAGATTGGTACGATTCAACCGATCAAGGAGATTGGAGAGATTGTGAAGAAGCACAAAGGTGTTTTCTTCCATACTGATGCTGCTCAAGCTGTCGGCAAGAGTAAGCCCATTTCTCGCTTGATTCTACAGATTTCGACTCTGTTCTGACCTTTTCTTTGTATTCAGTCCCGGTGAACGTTGACGACCTCAAGATTGACGTATTGTCTATCTCAGCTCACAAGCTTTACGGCCCGAAAGGAATCGGTGCGATCTACGTTCGACGAAAGCCTCGTGTTCGTCTCGAGCCTATCATCAACGGAGGTGGACAAGAGCGTGGGTTGAGGAGTGGAACTGTTGCTGCACCGCTAGTAGTTGGTTTCGGGGAGGCAGCGAGATTGGCAAGGAAGGAAATGTCGGTACGTTCACTATTTCGCTTTTGCTTTCAATCTTCTTTCTGTTTCTCGATCTGGAAAGGTACAACGGAGGGAGTAATGCAGGAGACGACTGTGACGAAGACATCCTTGAGTCTCCTCTTCGCTCGTCTATCGGACTTCCGCGATTGTAGGAGACTCTTCGAAACAATACCGCGAGCGAAGCAACTTTGGCATCGCAAAGACATTCGTGCAGGGGTTCCGAGTCGTTACAGCAGTGTACCGATGAGCTGTAGCAGTGACTAACTCTGAGTTATGCTCTTCCATAGTACGATCACTCGCATGTTCGACGACTCGCAGAAAGATTACATGATGGTATCACAAGTCAATGTGACAAGGTTGTTCGTAACGGAGATATCGATGGTTACCCAGGATGCACGAACCTTTCGTTCACGGCAGTCGAAGGAGAATCTCGTACGTTTTGTTCTTTCCTCCTCTCTGTCCATTTTGAAAATTCCTGGTCGCTAATGCCGCTTCGCTCTACGAACAGTTCTCATGTCGATGAAGGATATCGCTGTCTCTTCGGGATCGGCTTGCACTTCCGCCTCCCTCGAGCCATCTTACGTCCTTCGTGCTCTCGGTGCAGAGGAAGACATGGCTCACTCTTCGATCCGTTTCGGTATCGGACGATTTACGACCGAAGAGGAGGTTGATTTCGTCGTCGACAAGGTTGTTAGCAGTGTGACCCGATTGAGGGACCTAAGTCCATTGTGGGAGATGATTCAAGATGGAATCGACCTTAAAACGATTGACTGGTGAGCTTTCCTCTTCCTCTCTTCTCCGTCTCCCCTCCTTGTCCTTTCGCCCCTTCTTCTCTCTCTCCTGCCGACATCGCCGTGTCTCGTTCGATGAAGTCGGCATGAATCCCATCTCTCCCCTTCCCGCTTATCGACTTCGATTTCGCGTGCGAGGATCAATAAAAAGAAAAGGCGGAGGGAAGTGATCGGAAGACCGGTCATGGTCGCGTTGCACTACTCCATGTCTCAATGCTAGCACACCTTCTCCGAATTTGAAAAATTTCGATCAACCTCTAACTAACCTTCTTTTTTCTCCCTCCTCCCCCTCTCGCATTTCCACTCTCAATCTAATTCGTACTTTCCACTCTTTTTCCGTTCGTCGATCACGGAACACAGGTCCCAACACTAATAAGGTTCCTCTTCGTTCACTCGCTGTCTTGCGTCGATCATAGTAGGTAGAAGTTCTAGCTTGTACTGTAACTCAGTAGCTTGTAACAACAAGTCCCATCTTTCCGTAAGCTTTCGCTGTTCCGCTTCAACGGGAGCCTCATTTCCCTCGTGTGCAGCGGAACGAATGAAACAGATAGAGTCGTGTGAGCCGTTGTTCTCCAGCGAGGCTAACTTGGAGATGTAGAGTATAACACAACAAGCAAGCTTTTCGACACCTTTCTCAAGCAGGAAAAAGCATGCAGAGATTGAAATTTGGAGCGTGTTCTATCTGCTAGGTCTCTTCCCGAATTCGTTTCCTCGCTCTCGCCGTCTCTAGTCATGGACGACGATAAGACTTATGTAGGTCGTCGTGCTCGTCGATACCGTTGTCGTCGTCGTTGGGTGTCGACGCCACTAGTCTTCTGTATTGAGCATTTCGCAATGTGAGAAAGGTACCGACCGTACGCTTTTTGTTCGGATTTGGCAGACCTTTCCCAGGAGTCAGAAGTCTCAGGCATTATTCTGTCGTCGTTATCGAAGGATCTCCATCGACAGCCGGTTGCGTTACTTCGGCGAGGAGGTGAACGAAACTGATCGTTCACTCGCATGGCTGGAGAGGTACAGTACATTGTATTTTTCGGTGAGTGTAGGGAAATCTATACGTCGTCTCCGATTATTGTAGATCGTAAGAGCTTTGAGAGACATTGCGAGATTGTAAAAGCTCGCGATAGAAGAGAGATGGAATGGCGAGTTTCTCGGAAGAAGAGTGGGCTACCAGACGAGGGAAACGAAAGCTCTGGGAGAACACTTATGAGGGGCTGTCTTCGACGAGAAGGGCTTCAGGAGAGAGAAGAGTGCAGCTCTACGAAGCCGAGGCGAGACCGTTTTCGAAAAAAAAAAAGGCACGACTTTGCGAGAAGGAAATCCGATCTTCTCAATCTTCTCCCTTCTTCTTTTTCCTCCTCCAACCTCTCTTGTCTCCTTTCTTCACAGCACGACCATCGTACACCCTCTAGGGAGAAGCGATCTCACCTTTATCATCCTCTCTCTCTCTTTCCCTTCACCTTCTTTCAAGTCTTCTATCACCTTCATTTGATCCACTTTCGCGTCTTTCTCTCTGTTCACACTCACTCAATACATCTTCCACTCTCAAGTGCACGTCAAGTACTCACACGCGCTCTTCCAGCCTCATCCGTGAGTCTTGATCCTCTTTGAGAAAATGCTCTCAATCAACTTGCAGACCTTGAGAAAAAGATCGATCGATACTGATGCTATACAGTCTATCCATAGTGAGAAGTACTTTACACTCGAGCTACATCTACACCTTCCCCCTTCCACGCGATGATCGCCCTTCCACCGACACCTCGCCGCTCTCTTTCTTCCTCCTTCTCCCTCACTCCTCCACTCACCTCTCCCAAGTCTGGAAGGAGACGCAAAGTCACTATCCCTTTGTTCATCCTCTTATTGGTTCAAGGAGTCGTGGTGTGGAGATATTGGGGAGATTCGGAATCACTCGACAACAAGGCGCATCAATGGGGAGAACGGATATCAAATTTCGGTATGGCGACAGCTGAGAGGACTTGGGGATCATCGACGAGACCGAAATCGGCAAAGATGCGAGGATTCCACTCTGGAGACCTCTCGACAGCGCTACTCCCGAGACGAGATAGAGCGCTTTCCGTCCCTTTCGAACTCTCTCAAAACCCTCTCCCCGTTCACCACATCCACGAGAACATCCATTTCCACAACCACCCCATGTCTGAACATCGTCCTCCTTCGAACCAATTCCTTCTCGCTCCCGATTCAGTCTCTTCCGGTCGAATTCACAAAGTCGCTCCCGTCCTCTCAATCATCACTGCCGCTCAAAACCCTCGCGAGATCATGCTCGAAACTGCCGCTTCCGTCCTCGGTCAATCACTTCAAAACATTCAATGGGTTATCGTCGACGATCACACGAATGTGACTGAATCGCTCAACCTCCTCGACGAAATCGCAAAGGACCCTCGAGTCGTCATTCTCCGCAACGAAGGCGAACGTGGACTCGCTCACAGCAGAAACGTAGCTCTCAAGTGGATCTTGAGTGAGGAGAACGCGGCGAGAAGACCAAAATACTTGGCAAGTCTCGACGACGACGATTTGTACGAACTCACCGCTCTCGAAAAGGTTAGTTCCAACTCATTCTTGACTCTTCTCCTTCGTAGCGAGATACTCACCTTCCCCTCTCGCGCTTTTCTAGACTGTTTGGATGCTTGAATCGAACCCTGAATGGGATCTCGGAGGTTTCCATGTTATCAAGTTCAACGCAAACAACGAAACTGTCACTATGGGTCTTCATTCTGGTGCTGCCAACTTCTTCAACGTGAGCACTGAACTAAACCGAATGCGATCGATAAAGTTTCTAACGGTTTTCCTTTGCTCTAAATTTACAGGGAAACTTTGTACCGAACGCTGCAGTCTACTCGGTTCGAGCGGTTGTCAACTCTGGATGTCGATACGACGATGTCAACTTTGCTGTTGGAGGAGAAGATTGGGACTTCTGGATGTGTTTGGCCGAGGTGAGTTTTCGATCAAATTTCCTCTTCTTTTCCTTCTGTCGAAACTGACCAGCTTTGAATCTCGCACAGCATGGACACTGGGGAGGAACAGTACCTGAACCTCTTTACTGGTATCGAGGAAACCCTGCGTCTTTCCGCGCTGCTCGATGGGGAAACATGTTCGTCGATGGATTCTCGACTCTCAAGGCTCGAGTTCACGAGAAACACGCTGCTCTCGTCAAAGCTGGCAAATTCCCCGACATCTCGGCTCGTACTTCGCAACAACTTGAACGTATCAACTGGGCTTCTCCTTTCGAAACTCACCTCGCTCGCTTCAAGAAGAGTATTATGTTTGTCGTTCCTTGGCTTTACGTCGGAGGAGCTGATGTCGGTATGTTCTCTTTCTCTATTGCTGTTCCTCTCTTCTGTGTACTGACCTTGCTCGCATTCACTAGGTGCTCTTCACATGATCCAACTTTTCGCTGAAAGAGGATACCGAGTTACCGTCGTTTGCACTCTGTATCGCAACCCCGCTGGTATCGAACTTCGACCGCAAGTCCTTCAGTACACCCACGATGTTCACATTCTTCCTTCGTTCCTTCGTGCTCCCGACATTCCTCGTTACCTCAAGTACCTCGTCGAAACTCGTGGAATCGAAGAAGTCGTCTTCTCGAACTCTCAACTCATCTACGAAATGCTTCCCGCCCTCACCGAGCAAATGCCTCACGTCAAGTTCATCGATGTGAGCTCTCTTCGTGACTTTACATATCTCGAATGCATCAACTGACTCGCTGCTTTCCCTCTTGTTCAGTACCTTCACAACGAGGCTTACGACGGATGGAAGTCCGGAGGATACCCTACTTTCTCGGTTATTACTCAACGTTACCTCTCTCGCACTATTACCTGTTCCTCCTACCTCCGCGATTGGCTCCTCCAACGAGGTCACGTCTCGCCTAAATCAATCGGTGTCGTCAAACTCGGTATTGAAGTCTCTGATTTCTCACCCAACAACGCTTCGATGAAGGCCATGGCCAAGAAGGATCTCCTCAACGTTGGACCTTCGACCACCGTAATCACCATTGTTGGCCGTCTCGATCCTCAAAAGCGACCTACTCTCGTTCCCGATATCGCCGACGCTCTTCGCCAACTCGGTCACAAGGAGGGAGAGTTCATCATCGTCATGCTCGGAGATGGAGACAAGAAGGATGAAGTCAAGGAGCGAATCCGTGCTTTCCGAGTCGATCAATTCGTTCGAGTCCTCGGTACCGTCGAACACCCTCAAACTTTCCTCGCCGCTACCGACATCTTCCTCCTCCCCTCGATGAGTGAAGGTATCTCGATCGCAGTCGCTGAAGCGATGGCAATGGGATTACCTATCGTTACCGCCAGAGCTGGAGCACTTCCTGAACAACTTGGTGACGGACTCGTCGATTCCGCTACTGGTCAATCCCTCATGGCTGGTGTCCTCGTCGACCACAAACTCGACCCCGAAATCGACGCTCCCCTCTACGCCGCCGAACTCGACAAACTCATTCGCTCTCCCGACCTTCGAAAGAAGTATGGATCGAACGGACGCAAGAACGTAGAGAAGACTTTCGATTGGAGGCAAACTCTTGATGGAATGTTTGACGAGATTGATCAAGCCAAGTTACCTCGACACGATCACGACGAGGATCTTCCAAACCCCGCCGCTTACTTTGCTCTTCAAGATCTTCTCCTCGAAGCTCACCAGGTTAGTCCTCTCTTTATTCTTGCTCCTACTATCGCAAGTACTGATGCTCAGCTTCTCTCTTCTAACAGGAAACCGATTTCGCTGCTGCCCAAAACTTGCTCAAGGCTCCCGCTCGTTTCGGTGTTGGAAGGGAATTACAAGATCGATGTGGTGAATCGAACCAAGCTCTCACCGATTGGATCGACTCTATCGAGACTCCCAAGGAATGCTCGAATGCCGCATTCACCAATCCTCGTGGACTACAACGAAGTGCAAAATTCCAATGTGGTGCTTGGTACGTTCTTTCTCTTGCCTTTTAGCTCAAGCTCCCGTATTTACTTTGCCTCTTCTTCGTAGGTGTATCTTCGATCTCACTACTCCGGACTACGCTGGATGGGCGTTCAACGGAGCTTGCTTTACTCGATTCGACGACAATGCAGCTGGATGGTGCAAACAGTAAGTCTTCAAATGCTTTCCCTCTCACACACTGGGAGCGTAAAGCTGACGACATTTCTCCTCGTTTGTAGATTCTGGTCTGGTCGACCTAAAGGAATCAACCTCCCTCCTGAAGCTGCTATCGAAGCCTAAGCAGCCGTCCCCTCTCTCCCCCCTTCTCTCCCGGATCGAACCTGTTGTATTCGTCCTATCTCCCCCCGACTCCCGGTTTGGCTTCTTTACTCAACCTCGCAATTTTTACCCAACGTCCAAACCCTTATTTACCCCTATAGATCCCCCTTGTCTTCTCTCGTCGCTCTACCTACATCCAACCCTCGTTTTCGTTTCGCTACCTCCTTTAGATTTGCTTTGGTTTGTTTGACCTTCATGATTGAATCTGTTTTGTGTGTTTGTTACTATCAAAAAACTTTAGGTTGTTTTCTTTGCATTTGGGGTTTCCTTGCTCTTACTTTGTTTGCAACATTTATCTGTTTATTTACCGCTAGATGACGTCTTGGATAGCAACGGAGACAAGTTTCTCGAGAGGCAAGAGAGCAAATTCTCATTCGAGGGACTTGTGAAATTTCACTCTGACAGTCGAACTTCTCTCTCACCTTTCGTTCTTTCACTCTTCAACATGTCATCACCTGCAGCGGAACCTCAAGAGGCTCGACCAGAAGGTGAAGATGCTATGCAAGAGGATAGGTACGATGTAACTGGTCCAGAGGGAGGAGATGGTCAACCAGAAGTTAGAGGAGATCAATCACAACCTCTCAACCAAGGTCCCGCTTTGATGGATATCGTATGCTTATACTCTCTCATTTGACTCTTGATAGGACTGCACTGACCTTTAAAACGTCCTTAGTTCGGTGGAGATGATTCAGAATTGAGTGATTTATCCGATTCAGATCATGAGGATCAAGGTGAGCCTAATCTACACTCTCCAGTTCTTTGGACTCTGACTAACCTCAAACATACATTCTGAACAGACCGAGATGCGTCCCCAGCAGCAGCACGTCGTCAATCCCGTTCACCTTCAGCTGCTCAATCCAACCGTTCCCCTTCTCCTCGTTCGCCCTCCCCTGCCGCTCAAGATGATGCGAGTGGAGCCGACGATTATCAAGACGACCGAGACGAATCAGTAAAGAAATTAGGAAAGATTAAGAAGAAGCAGAGAGGGGATGGAGAGGAACAGGAAACTAGAGTGTGAGTACCTCATGCTTCAATGTGAGGTTAAGTTCTATCCACTCACTCGATTCAACCTACACAGGCGAAAGAAGAAGAGCAAGAAGTCGAGAGATAAGGAAGATCAACCTCAAGAGGAACCCGAGGAAGAGATTGACGACGAAACTAGTGGGTTCTCTCTCGTTTTGATCGACTACAGAGATTAGCAGTCTGATCGAGGGCGTATTGAACAGGACGTCGAAGGGATCTTCGTGCAAGGATTGATGCAGCTGCGAAACAGCAGAACAGGAAAGGAGGAAAGAAAAAGAAGGCACAGGACGAAGAGGTACGTCTCTATCTTCACTCTTACGTACTTGTCGATAGTATTAGCTGACGGGGGAAGTATTGGTGTGACAGGATCTCGAAATGATGAATGATGAAGCAGTCGCCAATTTGCGTTCAAAGATGCTCCAAGCCGCTGAACGAGATGTGGAGGAGAATGAAGCAGGTCGACCAGCTGTTCACAAGCTGAGAATGTTACCGCAAGTCGTCGATTTGATGCAAAAGTGAGTAAAACTTCTCAACCTTCTCTGCATGAACAACTTCGTCTGACCATTCTCGTATCTCGTAGAACCGCTCTTGCTGAGACTATCGTCGAAGGAGGTCTGTTGGAAGCTGTCAAGAAATGGCTCGAACCACTCAGAGACAAGTCGCTCCCTGCATTGAACATTCAACGTCCCCTCTTCAACATCCTTCGCACAGTAAGGCTCTCTTCGAATTCTGCTCTCCGGATTCGCTCGCCTTGTACTGATCCCTCTACGCGACTCGAAATAGCTCACCATCGAAACTTCAGCACTCAAATCCTCCGAACTCGGTAAAGTCGTCTACTTCTACACGAAATGTCGACGAGTCGACCCTGCGATCGCACGACTTGCGAACCAACTCGTCAGTGACTGGATGCGACCCATCCTCCGTCGTTCGAAAGCGTTCGTCGATCGAGAAGTTGATCAAGGAGACGGGGAAGGGGGACACGCGAGGTTCGGACCTTCGACTTCTGATGCAGCGGCGAAAGCGGCACAAGCGAATATGGTCGAAGGTGGAGCGGCGGCGGGTGGTCAAAGGAGAGCGAGGATCCCTCAGGCGATGACTGCCACTTTCTCGGTTGCTCCGAGATCGAATTTGACGGGAAGTGGCGCGACGAATTCGACGGGAGGTGGAGTTGCAAGTCAAGCGAGGATGAGGGAGTACAAGAAGAAGATTCAAATGGGTCAACAAGCTGCGAGAAGGGTGTAAAGGGCTGGGGGGCGAAGGAAAGAAAGGTATCGCTTTGAATTGGTTTGGTTTCGATTTGTTTACTCCTGCTGTGACTTTTACTGTACTCTGACTCTCTACTTTTCTCCGACTCGCGTGACACTGAGAGAGAATGATGCGAAAGAGAGCGTCTTATTCACAGTGCTCGTTTGCGAAACCGAAAGTTGTGAGGAGGACATCGGGCGTAATAGGTACAAACATGGAGATGTAGATTCAAAGGGGGGTATACTGCAGTATATGTTCATGATAGAGAAAAAAGCGGAAAGTGAGAGAGGGAAGAGGAGAGGAAAGGGACTACGACGGTCTCGAAACTTCGACGAAACCCCCTTCTTCATCAGGAGTCATGATATCCTCGCCAATGGAAGGTCGTTCGAGGAGAACTCCATCAGAGTCGGAGGTAGACAGTGAAGTTTCGAATTCGCTCATGTCGGCATCGTCTTGTTCATTCGAGTCGTCCGTCATGGGCGAGTCCTCCTCGACTCTTTCGGCTCGTGGAGACTCTTCGATATTGACGCCGTAGTTGTAGCGATTGGGTTTCGTTGCCTCGGGAGATGCTTGATTCGAAGATGGGGAAGGTTCTCGAGATGCTGAAGGTGAATGATTGTAGAATTCGAGGATGGGCAGGCGCACGTCACGATCTGGTGAGACGGCAAGGATTGAGAGGACTTCACGTAGTGCTGAGCGGGTCGAAGGATCGCAGTAGAGAGCGACTATTGGGTGGAGAACAGAGTTGGTCAATAAGATTTCGGGCGCGAGGTACAGGATGAGACGTACCACATTGGCAGGCCTCATTGATAGCACGCGAGACTGCAATTCTCACACTGACGACCTTGTCGCGGGCAAGTTCAACGAGCGCATCGAGGAAGTGAAGTTCGAAGATGTCTCGAGGCAGACTCGCTCGAACGCAGGCTACGATCGAAGAGACGTAAGCGACTCGGTTACGATAGGAGGAATCGGTGCGGTAGACGTTGAGGAAAGCGAGTAGTTTTGACAGGGAAGTAGGTCGATCGAGAACGGCGTTTAGGAGTGGGGGAACCTGTGGAGAGGAGAGGAGGATCATCAGCCTTTGAACCCGATAACCCAAGATAAGCTGGACAACGTACCGTGACTGTAGCTTGTTCCCGTACGCTGGCGACAGAATCTTTGAATGCCTTTGCAAGCACCGAAAGTACTTGCTCTTCTCCATCGTTCTGCATGAAGTTTGGCCCGAATTCTGCGATCTTCTTGAGTGCTTGTTCCCTCAATCTCCAGTTGACGATATCGATCCAGGAGTCTCCGAGCAGGCCTACAGCTTTCCTAGCCGCTTCTCCTCCGAACGATAGTAGGAGAGTCGAAACGTTTTCGAGGATTGCCGTTTGAACGTTCTCTGCGTCCTGTAGGAACCAAGAGAGAGGTTCAAGAAGGCAAGCGTCTGCTTGATCGGTTCCGACGATCTTCGCTACCTCGTGAAGGGAGGAAGCGAGACTTTGACGAGCCTTCTCGACGGGATCCTTGCAGAGAGCGAGATGGTAGTTCTTGACGAGGTCCCACTTGTCGCGACCTAGGGTCAAGATGACGGCAGGGAAGTTGAAGGCGGTGAGGATAGGTCGATCGGAGTCGCGAGTGTCACGACCGAAGAATCCTGGAGATTGCCAGGAGTTTGAAGTATCGAGGAACGAGTTTGGTGGCGATTCGAGAGCGGTTCTGAAGACTGAGAACGGCCTCGACGGAGGTTCCGAGGGTTGATTCGAGTCGAGGGAAGTGCCAAGGAAGAAAGATAAGAGTTCCTCCGGAACGCCCTGGGGATCTTCGTGGAAGAGGAAGATGAGTTCTCCAGCGATCTCGAGTGCACCGCTGCGAACGTTACGATTGTCATCCGTGCTGAATTGTCGGATGGCTTCGATGGCCTTGTTGCGAAGCGAGTCGGGAGAAAGGGGTTTACAGATGGCGGGTAAGGCGAGAACAGCAGCTCGTCGAACATGCCAGACTTGATCTTGCGAGAAGAAGGTATGAAGGGGAAGCTACGAAGTACAAGACAGTCAGGTTCTACGCACGCGAAAGCAAACGAGAAGGATGAGGACCTACGAGAGTTGATTCGAGTTCAAATGCGGGAACAACGGTTGCGAGGTTACCGAGGGCTTGCACTGCTTCCTTTCGTACGTAGAACATNCCTTCCCCCTTCATCCTCTGAACTTCAGGNAGGAACTGCTTGATGAGAACGCTCGAGTCGAGACAATCTGCCGCAGCGATCGCTCCCATCAAGCTCATCGAAACCATCTTCCCTATCGAGGCCTCTTCATCAGCCGGTTGCTCAGGCGAGAAGCTTGACAAGACCTGATCGGGAGGGGATCTCGAAATCGGCATGGCATGAGCGGATAGGTCGAATTCTGATACTCCATTGTCTTGTGTCCAACGTTCGAAGAATTTCATGTCTTCGTCAGTCTCATCGTCCACATCCTCCAGCGAGTGCTCTTCGGGACTCGTGAAGAGGACAGGATCCTGGACGTCGTCCTCCTTGATCTCGTTAGTGCGAGTCTTTTCGAATCCAGAGTGGTGTTGCGAAACATGAGGCTGCGCTTGTTCTGCTTCGTGATCGTCTTCGTCGAGTCGTGCGAGGCCGATAACGATGCCCGAAACGACTTCGTCTTCGAGAACTTGACGAGCCGCAGCGGTGAAAGTGTAGGACGAGTGCGGATCCGGTTCAGAGATGGAGAGTTCGGGAAGTACGAGAGGTTGCGAGGATGGAGTGAATTCGAGTGAGCATTCGGAAGGGGATTCGAGGGGGACCGGCTTGTCTTTTAGGCGACAAAGGAAGCGAACGACAGCAGCTTCTGTAGCTTTCGCTACCGTCGTCGATTGATCGGTGAGAAGAGCGCCGAGGAGAGCGGTGAATGTAGTGACAGAGATTCGAGGGAGATTCGGAGACGACGTATCGGCGTGAGACTGAGTCGGAGAAGTTTCTGATGTCGGAGGTGGAGTTGCAGATCGGTCCGAAGGTCCACAAACAGAAGGATCTGGTGAGATGTCGGTGACGAGAGAGTTCGATCGAGACTTGTATCGTGAAGGAACTGGCGATCCAGCACAAGAGCTCGCCTTTTCGGAATTCGAATCCAGTTCGACCAGGGGACAATGCTGCGACCAATGAAGGCAGACTCGTCAGTCTCTGCAACACCTTCGAAGTAGAGAACTAGTGCGAAAGCGTACCGAGAAGAAGTACCACATGACCCGATCAAGCTGAGGCGCGAACACTTCCTTGACCATCTCGTCTTCGATCAATCCGGCGAGAAGAGGGAGAACGTATTCGACTGCCTCGCAAATTTCGACAGCTGGAACCCAGTCAGCGAGGAAGTGGGCGACTCGAGCACTGCAAGAAGCGGAAACTTTTCAGCAATAGAACACGGGAGAAGAGGGAAAGAGACTGGACTGACCGTTCTTCGACAGCTTCACTCTTTGCGCAGACGAAGATCCTTTCCAGCGCTGATAAGCTTTCTTCGTCTATTTGAAGGGTATCCCCATCGACATCGCCAACACTCAAATCTCCAGCTTCTCCTGCAAGTCCTACACCATCATCTTCCTCCCCAAGAGCCTTCTCTTGAGCTTCGAGATCGACGTCCATGAATCCAAGCGCACTGAACTCCCTCTGCCTCTCCCGCTCATCTTCCCTCGCTCTTTCTTCTCTCTCTAGTTCCTGACTCTCTTGTTCAACTCTTCGACGTTCTGCCTCTTGTTCTGCCATTTCCCTCTCCTTGTCTCGTTCTGCGTCGGTCTTTGAGATTCCTAGTGCCTGAAGCAAGCTGACTCTCTCTTCCTCCGTTTTCGTCCCACTGCTTTTTCGTCTCGTTCCCGCTGTATAACCCAATTCTCCCGTTCCATCATGATCGATATCATCGAAATCGTCATCGTCGAGTTCATCTTCCCAGCTAGGCGGTCGTTCGAGTGAGGGAAGGGCAGGGAGAGTCGCAAGGTGCTCTGGAAGAGGAGGAGGTGATCGAGCGAGTGCTGCACCCGGTGCGAGTGCGAAGTAGGACTCGGAAGACGTTGGAGATTCTTCGAGATGTTCCGGAGTACCGACTGGAGAAGAGGCGGAAGGAATGGCGAGGTGAGGGAGACCGAGAGCTGAGGAAATCGTTCGATCTATTGAAGGAGGGGGTATCGGTGGAGGGAGCTGCGAGCTTGAACCAGCCACATCTGTAGTGGTTTCCTCTGTTGACATCCCGAGTGTCGATGCATGATCTCCCTCCTCCTCCTCGGTAGCGTTTTCTTCCTTTTCCTCCTCGACTTGAACCATCTTCGAACTCTCCCTCGGCTCAGTCGCAGGAGGACTAGCGAGCGGACTATGTACCTTTGGCACAAACTCCAACCCAGCGAGTCTCATTCCACCTGGAGAACGAGGTCTCTCTTTCAAATCCCCTTCTCCCTTGACTTCCCGTTCACGACTCCCACTTCTCGACCTACTTCTACTCTTTTCCCGTTTCCTTTCTTTCTCTCTCTCCCGAGATCGACTTCGAGATCTTGATCGAGCTGCAGAACCTCCGATCAGNTGAGGGGGAAGAGGAGTTGGNGCGTTGAGAGGTGGTGGGAGNGAGATTGGCCCACGATGAGGAGATGCAGGAGGTAGAGAGTCATCCTCTGGTAGTNNTGAGGTAGAAGAGGTCGCGTTGTTGAGGGGTGGAGAAGGGCGAGAGGCAGATAAGCCGGAGAGAACTGGAGAAAGAACTGGAGATGTCGAAATCGAGGGACTTGCTGGCGCAGGAGTATCTGCGGCCATCGGACTCGGAATATTGAAGCCTAGAGCTATGGGACTCGGTCGATTAGCTCAAGTTGTTTCTGAAGGGAAAGCAGGGAAACTTACAGGAAAGTGTTGTAGCTGGAGGTGAAGGTGGAGGGAGAGTTCCGCTGACAGGGAAAAGAGAATCTGTGACCATGGTTGGGGACGGTGGTCTTGCGATATCAATTTCTTCTCCTTGAACTTCGCAAGGACTTCCATCTTTCATTTCGTTCGGCGATGAATCCCCTTGATCTTCCTCCAAGAACAAACTCGCTGGACTCGTAGAACTCGATACCGCCCTACCAATACTTCCACTGCGAGGTCGGGTTCCTCCTCTTGGAGAAGCAGGAGTGCCGAAATCGAAAGGTAGAGGTAGTAAAGGAGGACTATGAGATGAGGCTCCACTCGAGCTTCTCCGACGAGAGTGGAATGAATGAGCTGGAGGAGGAGAAGCAGATTCGTGGTCGAGGATAGCATCGGTCATGGCTTGATCGAGAGCGAGGTGTCGAAGATTGTCGTCGCGAACTGCGGTCGTGGGATTCGGTCGATTGATGTCGAAAGGAAGAGGAGAGAGGCGACCGTTGATCGAGGGAGGGGTAGGTCCGAATGGAGGCGAAGCAGTACGGTCAGAACCGGACGGAGAAGTAGGAGAACTCAAGGAGAGCGTTGTCGAGAATAAGGGTCGAGTTGAGGAACTTTGACCTCCTGACAGTCGTCGAGCCGCAAAGCCGGCATGATGTGGGATTGAGGGAGAAGTCGATAGAGGTGATACATCGTGATGATGTCCAGGTAAAGCATCGAGTGTCGGTGAATGAGGAAGAGCGTGAGATCGAACGCCTTGTAAAAGGGCGGCGTGCGAAGAGATGGGAACGTGATGAGGATGCTGAGGATGATGGGAGTGGTGAACGAGATGAGGGTGAGATTGTTGTTGCTGTTGTTCAAAGTGAGACTGATTCGTTGGAGAGCTTGACATTGTAGAACTCGGAACTGAGGAGGAAATAGGTTTCGCTCGAGGTGATCTTGTCGGACTACTGGGACTTCGTTGATGGCTCAACCTGGTGCCGATCGAAGTCGAGATATTGAGGCGAGGTTGTCGAGGCGAGCTCGAGATTGGGATGCCTAGCGAACCTTCTGCTTTCGAAACCGGTATGGACGGCTCGCTACTTCTCCTATTTTCCTGTGCATTCGAGTTCTCCCCTGTCCCGCTTGCCTCATTCATACTAAATCCTGGTGGACTGACACTCTGTGTTCGACGATGTCTGCCTCCTCTCGGTACTGCACCAGGTGCGAGAGGTGAAGGAGAGATAATTCCCGGTACTGAAAGTGAAGATCGATGCCCTCCTCCTCCTCCACTTCCCGCTCCCGTACTATTCGTCATCTTTCCCCAAGGCGGACCGAAGTTTGAAGAGAGACTAGAGGAAGCGGTTGTCGAATTGGAAGGAAATGAAAATGGAAAGTTGTTGTTCGAAGAATGGGAAAGCTGAGGAGGCGCTGGTATAGGATCAGGGAAGAGAGATGGGAGAGGTACGCCTGGAGCAGGATTGGGGGATCCTGAAGATATAGAGGTTGAACGAGGTCGACCTCGAACGAGTGAAGGAGTTGTCGAGTCGGTCGATGCTGCTGCGGCTGTCGTGTTGTCCGAAGAGCTTGTACTGATTTTGTCGTCTGTCATATCGTATTGATCGTAACAAAGGGCTGTACATAGGAAGTTGGGTCAGCTTGCGGAATTCGAATTCTTGCGATTAGCATTCGGCTGTAGCTCTGTCCGGTCCTCTGATTATTTGAAATCCTCCTCTCAACCGTTCCATCAAGTGGACTGCTCCGGCACTCTCGTCGAAGGAGCCAAGGCAACCAAACTAAATGCCCTGACCGAATTCCTTTCTCCTCGTCCCCTCGCTCTTTGACTTGTCGTTGCCCCTGAGAGACTCGCCTATAGCGGTGCTTGTGTTGAGTGAGAGTCCGGAACGTACCGATAGCTTGTTGATACGAGGATGCAACTTGATCTCCTTTGACAAATTCTCCTACTACTGACGCGCTTGTGTGTCCCGCTGATTGACTCTGGTTGACGTGATTCGATTTAGTTCAAGCTTGAAGCTTGCATGACGTTACTTGGGTGATTATAATCGAGAGTGAGAGAAGGATAGATTGTTTGGAAGGGTCAAATAGACTAGTTTCGACTGTACGAGGACGTTCCTTCTCTTGAGCTGATCTAGAATATTGAGGCGTTGTCAGATCAGTAAGTACGTTGAACCGAATCGAATGTGGTTGTTGGTGCGAGTCAACCTTGTTCGACAATTTTCTGGGCTTCCTTTCGAACCACTCACTCTCACTCAAGACTACTATNACTCCGTATGCCATGACAGAATCAACAAAAGTACCTACAACCTTGATCCTCGACTTTCATGATTCCTACACTCGCAATCTCGTTCAATTGATCCCTCAACTCGCTCAACTTGAATCTAAATCCTCTCGAGATCAACCAACTTGGGACCTATCTGGATGGCAGCAAAGAGCAGTAGTTATCAACGTTGACTCTCTGTCGTGGTCGGTCTCCTTCCTTGACTCTGGGTTTCCGTTCTCTTTCGCTGATAATTCTTCTTTTCGCAACATTGTCTAGGAATTCTTTCGTCAATGACATTCTACCTTCGTTCGATTGTATCATCCTCGGTCCAGGTCCGGGGACTCCTCATTCAGATCAAGACTTCTGTTGGGCAACTAGGTTGATCAGGGAATACGGAAGTAAAGTTCCAATCCTCGGAATCTGTTTGGGTTGTCAAGGACTCGCAACAGCGTTCGGAGGAAAGGTGAATATATTCATCTTGATATAGGAGTGCTAGAAGTTGATGACCAAGTTATGAATAGGTCGGTAAAGCTGCTGCTCCCGTACATGGACAAATCTCGCAAATTCGACATTCAGGAAACACAATCTTTCGAGATGTACCATCGACATTCTCGGCAGTCCAGTACAACAGTTTGGTAGTCGATCGAGCGAGTCTGCCTGACAACTTGGAGGTATTAGCAGAAAGTGAGAAGGGAGAGATTATGGCTTTAGGCGCGAGAGGGAAACCGCTGTGGGGTTTACAATTCCACCCAGAGGTACGCCTACTTGATTCGATAGACAACTGGACACCTACTGACTCGGCTATTGATACAGTCGATTTGCTCGACCTACGGATCTCGAATTCTCGACAATTTCTACAGACTATCCCTCGCTCATCTCGCAGCCAAATCGTCCTCAGTATCCCAAGATCTTCCGATGTCGATCCAAAGGATGTCTACCAGCTTCCAGTCTATTCCTGAGCCTTGTGCGAACGGAATCAACCAAGTCAAGCGATGGGAAAGGCGAACAATCATGCTTGATTCAAAATACTCGCATTCGCCACAAGCAGTCTTCGAAACGTTGATCAAAGGCAGAAGTGAGCTAGGAGAGGTGTGGCTAGAGTCGGCTCGCGTACGTTCCCGACCTTGAACCACTCCTCACAGCTCGAAGCTGATGCGAATCGGAAACAGCCTACCGGAGTTCCTCAATACTCTCATCTCTTCAACCCGGAACATACCCTCTCCTACTCAATCTCGGGCCATGCCATCACTCTTCGAGGTCATTCTGGCTCCGCGAACGATAGAATCGAAACATTGCCAACCTCGACAACGATTTTCGATCATCTCTCCTCTCTCCAATCGAAACTACAATCCTCAACTCAGGTCGACGCGTCTCCTCTACCCTCCATCCCGGTAGGATTCGTTGGCTACATCAATTACGAAATGAAGGCGGTCACGCTGCCTCTCAGCAAACCCTCAACAGCTCGGAATTCGGACGAAGCGACCAAAGAAGAGGAATATGGAACAGAGTTTGCGTTCGCGAGCAAAGTGTTGAGCTATGAGCATGAGACCGAACGGTGGTATGCCAGTGGACTGGTAAGATTAGGCGAGGGAGATGGCGAGGACAGGTTAGGAATCGAGGAAGAGGATTGGGACGCATGGATTTCGCAACTACAACAACATTTCGCCGACGTTACGCCTACACCTACAAGTCTGATCTCCCCTATTCCACTACCGTCAACCTTCGTACCCGATCAATCGAGAGAATCCTACATTTCTTCGATTGAATCGGCTCGCTCCTCGATCATTCTCGGCAACGCCTACGAACTCTGCCTGACAACGCAATTCAGAGCTTCCTTACCTCCCGACTCTCCTCTCCTCGATAATCCTTACCCCTTGTACCTCTCTCTACGCGCAACGAACCCAGCTCCTTACTCCGCTTTTTTCAACCTCCCCAAATCGAATCTCACCATTCTCTCTTCCTCCCCCGAACGATTCCTTAGATCATCATCAAGTGGGAAAGTATCGATGAAACCGATTAAAGGAACTGTGAGGAGGTGTCTTGAGGATCTGGAAGAAGATGAACGAAGGAAGAGGACGTTGGAGGCGGATGAGAAAGAACGAGCGGAGAACCTCATGATCGTCGACTTGATCAGAAATGACTTGTTGGGATTCTGTGAGGTCGAGAGCGTCGAGGTGACCGGTTTAATGAAGATCGAATCGTATGAAACGGTACACCAGTGGGTTTAACTCTTCGTTCATGTTCGTTTCCCGTGATTGAGGCTGATAGTATCAATGGTTCTACTTGGACAGAATGGTAACGACCGTCGTTGGACAAGTCAAGAATGGCGTGACCCCATTCGATGCCGTCTCGCAAGCTTTTCCTCCAGGTAAGTCTCTCAACAGTGACGACGTCTCGCTCTCACGTGACTGCGACTGATCTCATGCCCTCAATCTCTCAGGATCGATGACAGGTGCCCCGAAACTTCGTTCTCTGCAACTCCTCGACGAGCTGGAGAGGAGACGATCTCGAGGGATCTACTCAGGTGAGCTTCGATAGTCGGATTGGACCCCATCTCTTGACCCGTGACTAAACCCATCCTCTCTTGTGTTCAGGTGTATTCGGGTACGTGTCGATCGACGGAGCGAGTGACTGGTCTGTCGTTATTCGAACTCTCGTGAAAAGGGGTCGAGGTATGTTTGTGTCTCTCCGTAGAAACCGCTACGAGATCACTCATCGCAATTCTGGATCTTCGATAGAACTTCGACTCGGTGCAGGAGGAGCGATTACACATCTGTCTGATCCGGAGAAGGAATGGGAAGAAGTATTAACTAAAATAGACGCCGTTCTCGGTACGAGGAGGTCCTGAACCCATCTCTTCGACTCGAACACATCATAGACGATACAGCTACGAACATCTTATATACCTGCCTCTCAACAGCCTTATTCGCAGGATTCTTCAACCAAACTGTCGTTGTATTTCTTGTTCAAAGGTAGATTCACCTCTATCTCTTGTAACTTCTCCTCACTCGCAATATACTAGAATTTGAGCTCTTGCACTCTGGAGCTGCACTTGAAGGATATCTTGTCGTAGGCTCGTTCTGATCAAGTCGGGCATTGCATTTTGCGGGATTATCGATTTCAGCGGCTTGTCCCTTTGCTCTTCTCCGTCGTTCGGCTAAAAGCGCGCCCTCGTGACCCCTGGCAGCACTCTATTAGCGACTTCTGCTCTGGAACAGTCAATCTTGCGAAGTTTGCGAGATTCGAAAAAAGCTCGAGTGGGAATTCTTTCAAGTTGCTTTATTTCACTCAACTTCAACTCGCAAACAATGGCACCAGCTACAGCAACCAATGGGAAACCCAAAAGGAAACGCCAACGTCGTAGAAGGCAACAACAAAGCGACTCTTCCTCTAGTGATTCTTCTTCATCATCTGGATCAGATTCATCCTCTGAAGATGAACAACCAGCGAAGCCAGCCAATCTGCCTACTCCAGAAGCATCCAATAGCTCTTCACATGATTCATCAAGCTCTAGCGATAGTTCGAGTTCTTCATCAGAGAGTGAAATGAGTGATATGGATGCAAGAGGAGGCAGGAGAAGAGGGAGAGGAAGGAGGGGAAAGGCGGTACAGGCAGAAGGAGGAGCACAATCAGGAGAGGCGACTACAGCTCAAGCCGATATTCGTAGACCATATCCATCGAGATCCCCTTCACCAGTC
>JGI24890J29729_1000287_pt1 | contig 36479 bp, 56 predicted proteins | sample FreactcultureFD7_FD_29729 | JGI IMG/M metagenome (IMG submission 29729)
TGAAGAATGAGAAAAAAAGAGATTTAAATACTGACGCAGAGTATAGATCTATTGTGTTTGAAAAACTGCTTAAGCATATACGTGGAGGTTACTCGATCGATTGCTTTACTACTATGAGTGCTGAAAAGATTGAACTGTTTTTAAACCTGTACCCTCTGGAGTTTATACGTGAAGAGCTTGATGAGGCAATTCGTGATGCAAAGCAAGGGTGGGAGGAGATTGGACGTAAACAATCTAATGGAACATGCCTAGGCAATAGTAGAAGCTGGTACTATAACATGAGCAATAGATATGGATGGTCTGAGAGGGCACAAGTGAAACAAGAGCACACAGGGTCTATTAAAGTGGATGTAGTCAACTATGCTGACACACGTAGCTCTAGCAGTACTGTAGAATAGAACTTGTCATAATGAATGTTATGCTGACTGACAGATTAAACTTGAAACTTGAAAAATTCTATAGACCGAAGGGGTACTGCCCCTAGAGGGATAATGATTAATGATTACAGGAGTCCACAGAAATTTTTACACATTCCTGATTAGTTTTTTTTAATCAATGTAACATTTAATCATATAATTTCAAGTCTTTAATCGTTAACATGTTAAGGCTAGCAAAAGTTTAACAAAAGAGTCAAGGCTACAGTTAACATAACACTAAAGTATGATAAGGCTAGAGTTAACATAAGGGTTTAACATAACACTTTTATCTACACTCTTCAAGGTTAAGTCACTAATAGTAAGCATGTTAAGTCTGCAGTTACATAAGTCTGACATAACATTAGTGTTAAGGCCAGGCAAAAGTCGGACATATCTGGTCATAAATCAGGGGTAAAACATCAATCTTTTGGCGCTAGAAGATGTTTGATACTTTTTGCCAGATCTTTTACCATGGACGAAACTGGAGAGCTTATGTTAACTTTGTGTTGCTGCTTGTTCTTTGCGTTTTTCATAGTGAATTTCATTTATTTAGTGCATTTGAGTCGTCAGTTAGACCAGGCTAATTACGTGATTCATGAGCTTAGCGCTCTTCTAGACAGGATACTTAAGTGATTTATTCTTACATACTTACAAAAAATGTTGAATCAAAGAAACACATATATTAGTGTAAGGTAAAGTGAGTATGTATGGACGAGATACATGTGTTCGTGATGAGTGTTGATGAGTATAGTGTGTTATATCAGTTGTATTATTACGAGTTAAGGCGCCATTGGGCGATTATTGGGAGGGAAGAGTGTCAATAGAGATATGTTGTATTATGTGTTCGATTGTCTATACGGTGCTGATTACTATGTACTGTATGGATCGGATTGATTGTTTAGAGAGAAGGATTAAGTATTTAGAGATGAAGGACGATTAAGTATGGCGAAAGAATTATGTTTGCCAGAGGATAAGAGGATTCCGACGGCAAGATTGAAGGAAAAAAAGTTAAACAAGTAAAAAGAGGTAAATGTGGACAAGAAACTTAAGTCAATCGGCAAAGAAGTGAAAAAAGTGGAAAAAGATGTCAAGAATGTAGAAAAAATGGACAAGAAAAGAGATAAATTGGTAGAAATGGGACGTAAATGTAAATAATGAGTACTTCCTTTGTCGGCGGTGGCTGATACGTACGAGTAGGAAGTGTACTGGCTCAGGGTTCGTACGCTGGGCTGGGGAATAGCGGCTGAATAGGCCGCTTTTTTTTTAGGGGGATTTATGGAATGGAAAAGCGTAGGTGAAGAGCCTAAGTCAGGTGTATGGTACCTAGTCACAGATGGAAAGGGTGCTGTTACATTAGCGAGCTATAAGAACTGCAAATGGATGATGTTTTACGACGAGCAAGACTTAGAAGGCGGTGCTTATGCCCCTGCGAATGAGAACGTTTTTGATGTGATACATGAAAAAGATATACGATTTTGGCTAGATATATGGAAAGAATTACCTAAGAGAGGAGCTATATGAGTGATAATGAAGAATTAGAGCAAGTAAAAAAGATGATACAGTCTGAAATTGATGGGTGGTATGATGCTATGATGCAAAGATACACAGGACTTTTAGATGGTGAAAAGCTGAATATGATGTTGAATGTAGGTATTGGAGTAATGATGCTTTACATAAGACAAAACATTCAATTAGGTTACGTTCAATCTGTAAAGGATGAAATTATACAATCTATCGAGAAGAATCTAAAGTTATCTATCAAATAAGTCTAAATTAGCAAGGACGCTAATAAATCTAAACAAGCAAGGAAGCTATGTCGAAAAAGATCACGATTCCGTATGGTTTTGAGCCACGGGAGTATCAAAGACGTATATTAACAGCACTGGATAATGGGTGTAGGAACGCATGTTGGATTGTACATCGCCGAGGTGGCAAAGACACTACGATGTGGAACTACATGATCAAACGTGCTTTTATGGAGCCAGGAACTTACTACTATTTTCTGCCGAGCTTTACTCAGGCTAAGCGTGTTATCTGGGACGGTATGACGAATGATGGCAAGCGGATGTTGGACTACATACCTAAGCAGATCATAGACGGCAGCCCGAACAATACCGAGATGAAAGTATGGATCAACGGAATGAAGGGTCAAAGCTTGATCCAGCTGATTGGCAGTGACTCTTTTGATGCGATAATGGGAACGAATCCTAGGGGTGTAGTGTTCAGCGAGTGGAGTTTGATGGACCCAAGGGCGTACGACTACATTAAGCCTATTCTTGCGGCAAATGGTGGCTGGTCTGCATTTATCTACACGCCAAGGGGAAAGAATCATGGATGGGAACTGGCAGAGATAGCAAGACGCAACCCAGATGAATGGTTCTACGAGATTCTTACCATACGAGATACAGGTGTTCTGACAGAGGCGCAGGTAGAAGCCGAGAGACGTAAAGGCATGCCGGAAGATATGGTCCAACAGGAGTTCTTTTGCGACTTTAACAAGGGCCAAGAAGGAAGCTACTATGGCCGGCAGATGGACCAATTGCGTAAGAAAGGCCAGATGACAAAGGTGGAGTACGAGCCGTCGGTGCCAGTCAGGACTTACTGGGACCTGGGCATTGGCGACTGCACTGCTATTTGGTTTGCTCAATTCGTGGGTAAAGAAATTCATTTGATTAACTATTATGAAAATTCCGGTGAAGGTTTAGCTCACTATGCACGGGTTGTTGATGAGTACCGGAGAGAAACTGGATGTTTATATGACCTTCACGTAGCCCCACATGACATTCAAGCTCGGGAGCTGTCAACAGGCAAGACAAGACTTGAAACAGCTCGTCGGTTAGGGCTGAACTTCCGTGTTGCGCCAAGAGCGAGCTTAGAATCTGGGATAGAAGCATGCCGTATGATTCTCGCAAGATGCTGGTTCGATGAAAAGCGATGCGAACAGGGGATAAAGTGCTTAGAGAACTACCGGAAGACGTATAATGAAAAGTTCCGCGTGTATGGGGATAAGCCTTTTCACGATTGGACGTCTCATGGTGCGGACGCTTTTCGGATGCTTGCTCTGACTGAGAGTGATTTTGCTCCGGATCGGGGTGTGTCTGATCGTGACTATGACAACATGAAGGGTCGCTGGGGCTGGAAGGGCTAAGTGTTTTCAAAGTCTCAGATAAGTTCTTTAAAAGCATTGCCATTTTTACTAGTTCTAAGTCACTCATTTTAAGTTCTTTGTGTTTTTATTGATTAATTGTATTGATTTATTCATATCCGCTAAAGATTCTGGGTTTTTCAAGGAGACAGACATTCTACCAGGTTTACCATTAACAACTTCCGCCACAAAAAGTTGATGTTCTGGTATCAAACTGTCATTCTCCGCGGCCATTTTTGGGTTAATTTTACGGAGAATTTCATTGTATTGCAAGGCTTTTTGTTGAATCGGTGATAATTTTTGCTCAGGGTTTTTGCGTCTGGTGACAATTTCTCGGTAATTTTCAGGGTTTTTAATCACAGCTTTGAGTTGTTTGATGTAGCAATTTTCACCGGTTAGAACAGTCTCGGGATGATAGACATATTCAACGGCAAATCTTACTTCAGCTTCGGGTAGTTTAGATAGAGTTATCTTCTGCTGATCTGACAAATTTGGTAGATCCTTAAGAAAATCATATATAAAAAAGTTATTAGTTAAAATTTGTTCATCAGGTTTAGGCTCAATTTTTGGGTCAGGCTGTTGGGATTTCGGCGGGCTGTAATTAATAACTTCTTTACTAGCTATATTATCTTTAATAAGTAGTGGCGGGTTAACCAGATCGGGATTTTCCCGATCTGGATATTTCTTATCTTTAGGTTTAGTTTTTTGAGGCTTAGATTTTGTTTGTTTGACCTTGATATTACGTGGTTTACGCGGAGATGTATAAAGTTCAATTAAAGAATTTTCTTGTTTCAATTCTTGCAATCTTTGGTGTACCATTTCAGTTGTTTGTTTGACTTCGTAAACCTCAAAAAACATGCTTTCCATGGTGCCGTTTTTTCGTCGAATTATGAACCTTGCGGCATACCCATTTTTGATAAGTTCATCGCATTGACTATAAACTGCATCTTTACCATCTTGGCAGTTTTTTACCATTTCGCAGATATAAAAATCCCAATCATCTGGCCTGGACATGCAATAAAACCAAAGACCTTTAGCGCAATTACGCAAGTTAGGGTCTATTGCTATTGATTTATTGATTGTTATGTATGAGTTGTTTTTATCGTGACGGACGCGGATTACTGACATAAGATCTCCTTTTTCCCACATTTTGTTTATTTTACATTGCCAGAAAAAAGAGATCTTTGTAAGATACTATCTGTCTAGCGAATGTAGACCTGAAGGTTAGTGAGTTGTGCGAAGGACGCACTAACCTTTTTTTTTACTCAAAAGCAAAATCTATCAATTTCTTTAATTTCACACAAGCATCTTTCTAAAAAAACACATCCCCCCTTGTAAAAAAAGATTAATTCATTAAGACTAACGGTAATGGATTATTCTAGAGGTAAGGATGCCGACAGATTATGATATAGTCTCTGATTTTACACAGGACTATAATCGCGCGTACATGTTGTTAAATACTTACTATGCAGAGGCTTACCGAGACCTTGGGTTCTACCTGGGCAATCAGTGGTCGCTAGAGCAAATGCAGTATCTTAACAACGAGCGACGCAACAGTTTCACTTTCAATAAGTCTCGCAAAACAATCAACATGGTGTCTGGTTACCTTAGTGCAAATCAGAATATGAGCATTGTTATACCTCGCGAAAATTCCAATGCGAAAACAGCCGAGCAGTTAACACAATTACTTCAAACGCAGATGCAGCCTAAGGGTTACAAGGCAATGACCAAGGCTAAGCACAATTCTTTGGTGACTGGCTTATGCTGGGTATCGCCTTGGGTAGACTATAGATCAGATTACGTCAATGGCAGAATAGAGTATAACATCGACAATTGGAACGACGTTATCTGGGATCCATTCAGCTATCGTATCGATCTGGAGGACTGTACCTTTGTGGCTCGAAGAAAGTACCTGAGCAAAGATGTGATAAAAAGTCTTGTGCCAGGGTGCGAGAGAGAAGTTGACGCAATGGGCTATGGTAACCGTGACGAGAAGTTTTCCTACGAACCTTATGCAAGACAGTGGGGGTTGCAGGAGCTTCTGGCATATAACGAGTATTGGAAGCAACGTTACAAGAAAGGATGGCTACTGGTAGATAAGGTCACAGGCGAGCAGAAGCCATGGAAAGGCGACAAGAAACGATTACAAATGATGCAGAGCTTTTTCCCGAACCTTGCAGTGATAGAAGGCTACTACAAGACTGTGGAATATAACATCATTGTCGAGAACAGGTTGCTTTACAGTGGCGAAGATCCTTGGGGCATGGGAGAATACCCGTTTGTGCCGTACTATTGCGTGTTCGACCCTTCTTATGATCTGTTCCAGTGGAAAATCCAGGGCTTGCAAAGACTTTTACGTGATAGCCAGGAAGAATATAACATGCGCAAGAGCAAGTTATTAGACATCGTGGACTCGCAGATTGGTAGTGGCTGGAAAGTGAAGAGCGGAGCCGTGTCTAACCCTAAGAGCTTATTTCAGACTGGCCAGGGTAAAGTGATATTTTTCAATCCAAATTTCGAGGTAAGTGATGCTGAAAGAATTGATCCGCCGTCAGTGCCAGAAAGTTTGTTCGCTCTGCAAGAGAGTTTTGACGCTGATATCAAGGACTTTGTAGATCTGGGCGCATTGGGTAACGATCAGACCGATAGAATGAGCTCAATGCTGTTTAAGATGAAACAATCTATGGCGATAATGCAACTTGGACCGATCATAGAGAACTTTAAGGAAGCAGATTATCTCCTAAGTAAAAAAGTGTTAAAGCTGATACAGAAGTTTACGCCGGAGAAAGTTCAGCGCCTGATAAAAGAAGAGCCTACGCCAGAGTTTCACAATAACACATTTTTAGAGTACGACGTAGATTTGGTAGAAGCGCTAATGACAGATTCACAGCGCCAGATGGCCTTTATGGAAGCTTGGTCGATGAAGATGGGTGGCGTGAATGTGCCTGATCAAATGTTGTGGAGCTTGGCACCATGGCCGATTGATAAAAAGTTTGCCGAGGAGATGGAACAACAAGCACAGGCGGCAAAAGAGCAGCAGAAACAAGAGATGGAAGACAAGAAGCAGGTTAATGAGCTTTTGCAGGCTAAGGCGTTTACCGACGTTTCCTTGGGCCAAGAGCGCCTGAGCCGAATCAAGTACGACGCAGCCTTGTCTGAAGAACGTTTGGCCGCTGCGCAGGAAGAACGTAGCCGCAGTGTATTGGATGAAGTACGAGCAGCAAAAGAGATGCAGGAGATAGACATTAACAACGCCGAGAAGCTGCTTAACATAATCCGAGGCGTGCAAGAAGAACAACGCTTAGACGCAGCTGATACTGTCGTGCCACAACCTGCAATTAAAGATAAAAATGAGACTAAAAATACTTGAAAATGACTGTATTGTAACCTGCGAAATTAGTTCTTTGGATGATTTAAAGCGAAAAGTAGAAGAACTAAAAAAGGACTTTATAAAGTTTAACAAAGTAGATTTTAGAAGAAAGAATGATAATTATTACGAAAGATACTGTAACGAGTTAGATAATCTGGTGAAAGAATATACGGATGGTGACTTATTACATTGCAAAACATGTACAAACGAAGATCACGAAGGCATGTTTTGTAGGTGTGAGTCTAGGAATATACGAATAGCGAAAGATAAAAGACTAAAACGCGAGTGCCAAAGATGAAACCTGAAGATCCGGTGTTACATGTTTCGACAGTGATGGATGAAGAGCTCATGTTAAAGCGATCTTTTTGGGTTGCGAGAGAACTACGGCAATTGATGAGTAAGAAGACTGACGTGACTTATGACATGAACTTTCGCGGAGCTTTAGATGCCTACATAGATAAAATTGAGGCCAAGCTGATAAACATGGGTGTCAGGTTAATGCAATGAATCAAGACGGATGGGGTTTTACAGGCGCAGGGTTAAACGATCGCAAGCTAGTTGGACCAGACCTACAGCATTCAGTTCAAGATTCAACCAATTCAAAATATGTGAGTTTTAAGCCTATTGTAGGATTTCACGAAGATGGAGGACCAATGAAAGAAAAGATCAATACTATGCATGAGCAGTTAGAGGTCGAAAAGAAGAGGCACGAAGAATCATTGAAACATCACGAGCATCATTTAGAAAAGCATCGTGGTAGGCATTATGATTCGCAGTATGGTCAAGATGATTACAAGTATTAGGAGGATATATGTTTGGTAATGATTTTTATAACAGCTCTGAGTTGGAACCAAGTTGGACTACGCAATTGGACATGAATGGGATGCAGCCGCACAGCAGGGAAGCGGTCGAGCGTTCGATCAATCACGCGAGAAGTGAGCGCAAGTATCAGATGATTGAAGGCGAGCTAATGGATTATGTAACAGGAATACAATTTTCGGACAAACCATGACAGCGATGTTTCAAGGCGAGGGTGGCTATACACCTGCGGTAGGTCAGGAGATGAAGACTCATTTACCTGGGATGACACCTGCGTTAGAGCAAGGATCTGAGGGAAAGACGATGAGTGACTTACAGATGATGATGGAGAACGAAAGGAAGCAGCACGAGCAGAGTTACATCTATCAGAACGGTCACAATGATGGCAGCTCGGCTTTAGGAACACCTTCATTTTAAGGACTTTATGGATGAACTGACTTTGAAAGAATTGATACTAGTGATGAAAGAAAGATGTAAAGGCGATGCAAGAATACACGATGCATTTATTTGTATGACTGCCTTAATTGACAGGTTCTGCACGCATTTGGAAGAGAAACTTGAAGAACTGGAAGATCGGTAATGGGCACACTATCTCAGAGTGGCAATGCGCCGATGAACACACTAAAGCCACAGCCTGGGCAGTCGAACAGTTATGTGCCTAAGTTTCATCCTTTACCTGGTGACTGGGCTAAGCAACAGATGAGTGGTGAATACAAGTCTCACAGTGAAAAGCATGCTAATTCGACCGAGTTGCAAAGAGCGTTAGCGTCCGAGAGACAGCAGCACGAATACTGGGAAGACTGGCAAGGAATCAAGCCTGGCAAAGCTGTATATGAGAACCCACGTGAGCTGCAAAATACATTATTGCCCAGTGCAAAATACGGAACGGAAGGAAGAGGATATGGTTAAGATTGAGTTTTACGACGATTTAGACAACAGAGTGATAGATTCTATGTTAAAGCAGCATGTGAATATGGATAACTGGGATTTCGTGTTATTTATTCCGGACTGTTACGAGCATGTGTTTGACGTGAGAACAGACGATGGTGCAGTGGAAGTTGAGCCTAAGAGCTACTACCTTAGCCGATTAGTAACAGTGATGAACTACGGCGAATGGTACAAGGTAAAAAATTTTAACGGATCAGACGGATACTTAGGAGTAGCATACCACGGATGAAAAAGACAGCACTCGAGAAAGCAAGATCAGCTCTAAGAAAGGCAGATCATGTTAAAACACCAAAGTCGATTAAGCAGAAATTAAAAAAGCCCTTAAAGTCACGTAACCTTAAGGGCAATTAACAAAAGTAAAGTACTACGATATATATTTTAGCAGGAGGGCAAATTATATGAAAGAGAATCCTTCAGGACATCAGCATGGATTCGAGTCAATGGAGCACTATAACGAGCGTCAGTCAATGGTTAGCCATCAGAGCGAGACGACTCCTAACGGTGTTGCTATGAACTGGAAAGCTGGTGTTTATGAGATGAAGACTGAAGCAATGGACGAAGCCTACGGTCTAGCCGGTAAAAAAGGCGTAGATCAAGACTTTAACATGGCTCACTCTCAATTTAGACATTATAACTGGGCTTAATCTATGGAAACGACACTTATAGGGCAAAAGCGTCATTCTGGCATGCAAGAAATGGGCGAGACTCGTGAACCGATGGCATACGACTGTTGGATGGATGCACATCGTATAGCTGAGTCATATGCTAAAACATTATCTGGTGATTTCTGGTTAATGTTCGCAGCGAAGCCTCATGTCAAGATGCATAACGCGATAGTGCAAGGCTGGGAGGTCGTAGCAAAGCGTCCACCTAGAGCCATGGTTGGTGTGCTCGTCTTTAAGTGGTCATGTAAAGATAGACGGTTATTAGTAGAAACAGATCTTTGCTTACCTTACGACATTCCAATCAGTGAATCTGAGATGTCGAGTAAGTCAGAAGATCGAATAGGAACAGTTGAACAAGCTGCCAAAGAGTCACAGTCGATTCTATTGGCTTAGGTTCTACAGGGCGTAACAGGTTTGTCGCCGAAACCAAAGGAACCATATGGATGAATTAGATATGTCGCGTCCAGGGGGTGAGTTGTTCCCTGAGACAGCTATGCCATACAACTCGTATCAGGACGTTAACATGGGTCAGGTCGTCGATGATCCACTAAATACCGGCAGTAAGGTTGAAGTCGCCGATCAACAAGTTTCGGATAAAGAGATGAATTTCCGAGCTTTGCGTGATGAGGTAGCCAAAATGAAAGAAGAACGCGAGTATTGGAAGGGTCAAGCTGAAGCTTATTCACGTCAACCCGTGGCAAGTAAGGAAGATGCTTTCAACGCTTTAGAATGGGACAATGCGGCAGATGTGAAAAAGGCATTTGACGCAATACGGCAGGAGAACGTCAAGCTTCGTGATGAGATGCGTGATGCTCTAACTGCCGTCGAAACTAAGGCTAAGCGTCAGGATTGGAACACTATGGTAACTCAACACGTACCGCAATTAACAAGCAAGAACCCGATATTTGCCGAGATGATCCAGAATGCAAGCAATCCGTACGAAGCAGCATATCTGTTAGCCGAATTAAACGCAAAGGCAAGCAATACACCCGTGCAGCAACAAAACTACGGGCAAAGAGCTATAGCCAATGCATCAAAGCCACTTACCTTAAATAGCGTGGGTGGAAATAGTCAACTTGGCGCAGCAGACTATTATGCAAGTATGTCCGATGAGGACTTCATGAAAGTTGCATCGAGGAATCTGGCGAATATCTAACTTTAAGGTTTAGATATGCCAATAACAACAACAGCTCAAGTGCCTCCAGAAGTGCGCACCTATTTTGACCGCCTTCTGTTGACCTTAGCTCGGCCTTATTACATTTACGATATGTTTGCCCAGAAGCGAACAATACCGTTGAATAGCGGTGATCAGATGATCTTTAGACGCTATGCAACGCTTTCAGCAGCAACAGTACCTATTCAGGATGGAACAACTCCTCCTGGGGATAGCCTGGCTGTAACTGACTTTAGTACGCAAATTAAGTGGTACGGTAAAACAAACGAGGAGTTACAACTCGCAGCCTAAATGCCGTTGTAAAACCCAGGGTAATTACATGGAAAGCCTACACATAAAACACCAATTGTTATATAATGATTACGACGGAAATTTTGTAACCATTACAGGTAGGTGTTATATGCATGGTAACCAGAGGCAAGCGCTTGATCTAGCTTATATTGCAGGTCTTATGGATGGAGAAGGTTCATATTGTATTCTCAAAGCTGAAACAAAAGAGACTTTAAGACAAACAAATCGAAAGTCTCCAGTGTATTATTCAGTTATAAGAGTTGGAATGACTCAACGAGAACCAATGGAATTTATTCATAATATATTTGGATTTGGAATAGTAAGAGATGAAGGCGTTCGAAAAGATAGACCAACTTATCAACCAATGTATAGGTGGACATTACATAAAAAAGATCAAATATTAGAGTTTTGTAAAGAACTTTTACCTTATTCACGGGTTAAGAAAAAACAAATACAAAACATAATTGATTTTTTTGAAGGATGGGAAAAGCCATACAATAGAAAAATGGGTATATCTGAAAAAGAACTACTACGCAGAGAGAGACATTTGCAAATAGCACGTGAGCTTAATGCTGTAGGAGCAGCCGCAACGACTAAATCCCAGGGCCGTCGAGAGGCGGAAGTGATAGTCTAGACATTTGGGAAACCAAGTGAGAATGGGTCGAAGAGCCTGTTCCGCCTTTAAAAAGGTCTGTAAGAAGTCATTTATAAGAAAAGTGCCTTCTGAAAGTAATAGAAGCGAACTTCGTAACAATAACGGATCAAGTACAATTTACTGTGCAGGACCGTGTTCTTAATGAAGCTACAAGGGTGTTGTCACTCCAGTTAGGTTTGACAATCGACACCTTAATAAGAAATATGATGGTGGCTACTGCGTCATCTATTTTGTGCTCGAATGGTATAAACGGCAATACCCCAACTGAGATTACGACCACAGACATTAAAACAGCTGTGCGTGCTCTTAGACTGGGTAATGCAAGACTAATGACAAAGCCAATTCCTGGGGAAAACCGCTTTGCAACATCTCCTGTAAGGTCCTCGTATTGGGGCTTTATGGATGTAACTTTGCAATTAGACTTGGAAGCTTGCGCAGACTTTTTGAGTGCTGCCAACTATCCTAACCCATTGGATGCTTTAGAAGCTGAATGGGGTAGTACAAACAACTGTAGATGGTTACTAAGCACTAATGGTTATGCGTCTAGCGCTTCGCCACCAGTGTATAACAACATAATCCTCGGACAAGAGGCATACGGTGAACAAGAGGCACTAGCAGCCTAAATGCCGTATTAAAATCTTTGGTAATTGACTTGGACACCCTAACGTAAAGACGAGGGCAACAAGGCGCAAGCAGCGGAAGTAGGCAGCGTGAACGACTAAATCCAGAGACCCGAAAGGGATGCGATAGTCTGAACTGGGAAGGAAACTCTCAGAGGCTGATCCGAAGAGGTTAGCCCGCCTAGAAATAGGTCATAAAGTAACAGAATGGTAGTTAAGCTAGGAAGTAAGGAAGCAGAGTTTATCGTTAAGCCACTTGGTTCTAGCGGTACATCTGATCCATTAAACCAAAGGGGCTCAGTAGGTTACAAGTATCCATTTGCTACACGTTTACTGAACGACAATTGGATCACTCGTCTATTAGCAACTCAACGGCTATAACAAGGAGGTTAAGTCATGAGTCAATATCGTAACGGTATTATAACTTCTACTGGTGCAGCCGTGAACTTAGCACTAGGGTTTGTGCCTGACAAGTTTATGATCACGAATTATACAACTACAGCAGCACAATCCGGTGTTAACGAGTCATTGTGGATAAATAACGTTGTACCTAGCGGGTACGCGATTATTTCTACATTAACAGCGGGTGCTCCTGTCATTTCTCAGATCACTTCAAACGGGATAACACCTATTGTTCTTGGAGCTGATTGGCAGAATACACAGTACACTATCACAGGTATCACTAATGCTAATCCTGGTGTTGTAACAGTTTCTTCCACTTCGCCGACTAACACGCTTACGTTGGCAAATGGAATGACTGTAACAATATCAAGTGTGGTTGGTATGACACAAGTTAACACTAGGCGTTATCTTGTGGCTAATATCAGTGGTTCGACATTCCAGTTATATAACTTGTATGGGAACCCTGTCGATACCAGTGCATTTGGAACATACACTAGTGGTGGTATCGTTAACCAAATCTCTTACCCAGCTACAGCTCCTACTATTGGATCTTCTGGTGTAATAACAGCTCAAGGCAATCCTCCTGGAAATCAATACGACATTGGTTACATGGGATTGGCGCTTGGTACAGGTGTTATGGGATCGAACGGCAACGTTCTGTTCTGGGAAGCTTGGTTAAACACTCCTACTGGGTACTAAGAATGACTGCGCTACCAGGGTTTCCTTTAGGGACATTGTATCAGATCACAGGTATATCGAAAGGTATGCCTGGTGTTGTGACATTAAGCTCGGTTGCATTGCCTTATTCATTTGCAATTGCAGTAGGTCAAACAGTGACCATATCGGGAGTAGTGGGAATGACCGAGGTTAATGATAACAGATACATTGTGGCTAATTTAGACCTTATAGCGCAGACATTTCAGCTATACGACTTAAAATACAAGCCAGTTAGTACTTTGGGATATGAGGCATACATATCTGGCGGTGAAGTAAACATAATATCATATCCGCCTGGGGCAGGGCAGCCACCGGGATTAATGTATAACAATCAATAGACACGGAGGAATTATGACATTTAAAAAGAAACCCGAGAAGAAAATAGATGTTGAGACATTGCAAGCTAACTATTTGGCAGGCCCAGCAGATGAGCCGATAGAACAAGTGAGAAAAGAGCTTAAGGAAAATGAGATAGTGGTAACCAATGAGGTACCAAAGTTTGAAAAGATCATATTTAGAAACCAGAGAGACCCTGGGCATCCGTTAGAGTTTCACTATTCAAGCAAGACACATCCTTTCAAACAGTACACTTTGATCGACGGAAAGACGTACGATTTACCTGTCGAAGTGATAAAGAATCTTGAATCGTGCAGAGAGAATATTGAGAAATACAGACGCAATGCAGACGGAATACCTGAAATATACATAGCTGGTTACAAGACACACTTTGTATGTGAGAGGGCAGCCTAATGGTCTATACGCCATCTGCATGGAATTTATCTAACATAATTAGCGAATTTCGCAGTATTACTGGTATACCTGATTCGTCGATGTATTCTAATCAGCAATGCGTCACTCTGATCAATTATTACTACCAGATGGTGTTGCCTAAGGAGCTAAAGATATTCTGGGGTTACACCAATTATCAGTTCTTTTGTCAGGCAAATGTAGATCAATACCAGGTCCCGACAGTCGACAGTAATGGTAACCCGATTAATTTTCAGACTTTTAATCCAGTGGCTTATGCAGATGGATTTCAGCTTACATGGTACTTAGATCAAGACACATTCTATCAAGATTACCCGCAACAAGAGATCAAGCAACAGATCGCGACATACACTGGGACAAATAGTTTTTCAGCCACTATATCCTATTACCCTTTATTACCTAGGAGTGTGTATGTCACGGATGGAACGCAAGTCGTACAAGATGACGGAAATGGAGGGTTCACCCAGGTGGCTCCTTTATCTAATGTTGGTGTTGTTTCTGGTTCTATTAACTACGCGACTGGAACAATATCTGGGTTAAGTTTCCTGTCTAATCCTACGGCCAATGCATCTATCACAGCTACATTTGACACTTACTATGCTGCAAGGCCTCAAGGTATCTTATATTTCAAGCAAGCGCCTTTAGCAAACAGTACTGTGGCAAGCCTTAACGCTACCGAGTACTTTGTCTTAAGACCTGTGCCAGATCAAGTGTACATGATTAAGATGCAGGGTGTTCAAGTACCGCCTGCTCTGATCAATGATTCCGATGTTCCATTTAGACCTGATTTAGGCCCATTGATAGCTTTGGGTGCAGCATTACACAGATTCAAGCTATTCAATCAGATGGACCAGTACGAACAATATTTACCAGAATACAACAGATTTAAAGACGTAAGCATGCAAGATACGTATGAAGAGCTGTTGTATGAAAGAAGTATACCAAAGTTTTAAGGAGAATTTATGGCATATACGAGTAACGTGCCTCAGGCTAGTCAGACTTTTCCAGCGACGCAGCCTTTGATCAATGCTAACTTCGGGTTTTTAAACACAGGCATTGGTCAAGAGCATAACTTTAATGCATCAGGATCTGGGTCAGACATGTATCATTTAAAAGCGTCAATGCCTAATCAGAGTGACCCTGTTTCATTGACCGCGCCTGTTACTGGGATTTACTATGTGCAAGGCGGGTTTCCTAAGTTCTACAATGGCACAGCTTACAAGATTCAGTTGACTAATACATTGCAGCTTGTTTTAACTGGTACTTTCAGTTTAACAACCTCAGCTAGTACTGTAGTTGCAATTCCTGCTAATTCTGCTGGTCAATATTTTCTGTTTCGTCAAAGCGTTAATGGATATGTTAATACGGCATGTGCTGTGGGACAATTCGTATCAGATAATAATAGTTTATTTCCTTCTGCGGTGTCTGATCCAAAAATTACTATTACATCTTCAGGATTGAACTTACAAGCAGAAGCTACAGCATCGGGTTTTACAGGAACTTACACATATTTAATAGTTTATTACACACCATGAAAGAGTATCAAGGCTATCCTATATCTAATTTTCGCACTGGTCTAGATGAGGCTTTAGAACCGTGGCTTTTACCTAGAGAGGCGTTTCAGTTGATGAAGAACTGTCATTGCTACAGGGGTGTCGTTGAAAAGATAAATGGCTACAATCCTTACGCGGCAATGAGTTACAGAAACGTTGTTGCGCCTAATGAAAGTATCAATGGATCGCGCAAGACGTTTACATTTACACTGCCTTACGCGCCTACTACGTCTAATTTCTACGCGTATGGCACAATAATCGCCGGCAGTACAGGTGAAACATTTGCCTATCAGTCTGACGATGGATCCAACATTATTACTTTGCTTGGGTCAGCCGGCGGAACAGGTACAGTGAACATAAGTGGCCTGTCAGCTTCAATCACGTTTAACACAGCTCCGCCTTCAGGCACGTACAGTTCAGTCTTCTTTGAGTATGATTCGGCTTCTCCTGGCACGTATTCAATCATGGGGATTCAGCCGTACTTTGACTCGTCTGGCTCGCAATCGATCATTGTATTCGACGAGAAGCGTGTTGGAATGATAAAAAGCAACTTTGGTCTGATGATTCAGTTATCCGGCACAAATCAGAATATTCAGGAGATACCTCATTCATATTATCAAAACACTATCTTTACCGGCACAAATTCAACAGGGCCATACACAGGCACATTAGGTCACAGAGTGGAGCCAGGCACATTAAACTGGCAATTGTACAATACGACAACAGGGGCTTTAATAGCTGATAACCAAGTAACAGATAACGGCTTTGGCGGTCTGATAGGGCCTAACGTAGCTAGCGGGAGTATAAATTACACGACTGGCGCCTACACAGTTACATTTACTTCGAATATTGTTAACACAAACAAGTATGACAGTACCACAGGTGTTTATGGCAATCTATTTACAGGAAGTTTTACAAACTTTTTTAGCTGCTGGAATTATCAGTACAAGCTGTTCTTTTGTAACAATGTTGATCCGATCTTTTATTACGACGGAACATCAATTCAATACTTAAACACTAACTTATCTGTAAAACTTGTATCTGCGTCAGCTGGTGTTCCTCAGTATGATATCACTACGACATTACATCTTTTAGCGCATAGAGAACGTTTAATCTTACTATCGCCTACAGTTGAAGGTACCCCTCAGGTTGCAGCGGCTTACTGGTCTGAAGCAGGCAATCCGCTTAATTTCACTAATGACGAGCAATTGTTTGCATCTACGAGCGAGCCTATCAGAACATACAGCTTAATCAACACATCATTGGTCGTGCGTTTCTCTAACTCGGAACGAATCTTAAATTATACAGAAGATGCGTTTAGCCCATTCCGCTGGGACAGTACTAATAACTTATGGCAATGCGATGGTCCTTACAGTGTGATAAACTATGATTCTTGGTTCAGTTCAGTCGGCAAACCGGCAATTGTCAGTTCAGATGGTGTAAACGTCCGCAGGGCAGATGAGATAATTCCGGACTTTACAGATCCTTACCGCATTGAAGATAATTCACCAGTGCCTTACATGAATCAGACTAGCATAGTTGTTTCATATGGTTACAGGTTTGACGATTTGAAGGAAGGCTGGCTTTGTTACAATAGTTCACCAAATGCGGAGGCTACTGTTACAAAAGCCGATAATGTGTTAGCATTCAACTATCTAGATCAGACTTATTCTGTTTACACGTTTCCCTTCAGCTGTCTTGGATTAGGGCGTATTTTAACACTGCCGACCTGGGGAAACACGTTTGTTCCGTGGGCTGATTACAACTTAGCTTGGGGTGATTACCAGCTATCAGACTCAGCCTTATTAGATCTAGCTGGTGATCACTACGACACAGTTTACGAGCTGAACGCAGGTACAACACAGACTGTAGCTGGTGACTCTACCTTAACGCCAGTGCCTGTGCTAATGGATCTAATGACAAAGAACTTTAATCCATTTATCGAAGAAGGACAACTGGCAAGACTAGGCTATGTAGACTTGTTTGTTTCGGCGAATGATCAGACTACAGTGCGTGTGCAATTCTACCTTAACGACCAGCAATACTTGGACGTAAACAACAATCCAGCGGGCTATTATCAAGAGACGATACTTAAACTAACGCCAACCGATGCGATGAGCCCTACGACAAGACAGATTAAGATATGGAAAAGAATCTACGTAGGTGCAGTGGCAAAGGAACATACAATAAGAATATATCAGAATGAAGCAGACTTTGACAGTGTAGACCAGTATCAGCCTGTATTCATTCATGCTATTGTGCCTTATTTTAAACCCGCAGGAAGGATCTTTAACTAATGGGTAAGTTGCAGCCGTATTTTGTTTGGCAGAAGTACCAAGGTAAGCCGGAAGATGCTCAAGAACAGTTTCAATATCAGCTGCAACAAGAGCACATCCTTACGGCTAATGCGGTTAACACTACTGTTGATGATTTGTCCTACTGGCAGCAAGAAAGACCTACATCATTTACCTCGATAACAAGTAAGCAGATATACACACAGACGTATCAAGCATTAGTGAGTTTTTTTCCAATACCGCATAATATCGACACAAAGATACTGAATATTGTCGGGATAACAGGTGTGATACAAGATACATTGCCGTTAACATCAAGGGCTTATCCTGTGCCTTACACTGATCCGACTACTTTAGCCAATGGAATAGGTGTCTATGTGACCAAGACTCAAATAGTGTTAGTCACATCCGGCGGAACATATAATAGTTACACAGCAACAATAACGTTACAGTATACGAAGAAGTAGGAGGACATATGCCGAAGATAGGTGAGATCTTATTTGGCAAGCGCAGCAAGACTAAGAAGAAGCCGACAATTAATGCGAATCAAGATGAATTATTACGGCTCATTACAGAGGGTCTATCTAAGGGTACAGGTCCTTTTGCTGACATCTTTGGTCCGTTTAATGAAGAATCTTTCAACAAAGGTGTCTATGAGCCTCAGTTGAAAAAGTTTAATGAAGAGACGCTGCCTATGTTACAAGAAAAGTTCATCGCAGGTAACCAAGCTTTAGGGTCAGGCATGCGTCGCGGTCAACTGAAGGCAGCAGGGGACTTCCAATCACGTATAGCTGAATTATTGTATCAAGCCCAGCAAGACCAGGCAAAGAACAAACTTGCAGGTGCCCAAACAGCTTTAGGTGTTAAGCCATTTGAAAACATTGTTAAAGGCGAAAGTAAAGGTTTGCTTCCGTCAGCGGCATCAGGTGCAGCAAACGCAGTAACATCAGCAATAGCGGGGTAATATGGCAACATTTGTACCAGGCAGCACACAATGGGGCGATCTCGGGCAAAGTCTAGGCCAAGCGGCTGGGGCAGGATATATACATCATCACGATGAGTCTGCCCTGCGTAAATCTATTGAAGCCCTTGGCCCTAATCCATCGCCTCGTGATCTTTTAAACGCCATCACCAAAACAAAGACATATTCGAATAAGTCTAAGCAAGAGATGTTGAAAAATCATCTTGGTGTAGCAGAATTTGAAGAATTGCAACGTAAGGCTAAAGCAACTGAAGACCTTAACAAAGAATATGCTGACATTGAACGAAAGAAAATTGAAGCAAAGACGGCAGAACAACTCGCTAAGGCTCAAGAAAAGGAGAATGCCCTTAAAGCTAAGTTAAGTTCAGCAGATGAATTGATAGAACTTTCATCATTATCTCGCGAAGAAAAAGACCGTCTAAAAGGTAAACTAACACCTGAGGATGCACGTGCTTTATTAGGTAAGAACACTGAAACCGGCGATTATGAGATAGCTAAGAATCAGGCTAAACGATATGAGAAACCTGTAGAAACATATCAATCGGCAGCTATAGAAGCACAGCAACTTTTGCCGATTACTGAGGCTTCCATCTTGAAAAATGAGGCATATACACTAAGCGAAAAGTTATGGGACACTACGCTTGATTCTATTAACAGTCCTATATTAAATCCTCTTAAATCAAAAACTGGTCAAGAGTTAGAAGCTTACACTCCTGTATCTATATCAAGCTTTGGACAAAAAATGAGCGGTGTCTTAACTAACCAGAAAATGAATGTTATATCTAAAAAAGCTGTAGGTCTAGGAAAGGATAAAGACGCTAATAGGTTATTCTTACATTTAGATTTATATGACAGAGAATTAAGTATATTAAGAGCTAAGTTTACTAATGAAATTATCGCAGAAAATAAATATGGATTACCACCGAAAGACTTTGATGAACGTTTGAAAAAGAAAATGTTGCCCTATCAGAAAATGATTAATAGCGATATTGACAAACTGTTAGCTGGTAAAAAACCAACATCGGAAATGTCTCAACTGGGAATAAAGAATGACTACAAAGCTCAGTTACAGCCGGGTGAAGTATTAGTTACAGATGAAAAAGGTGAAATAGGAGCAATTCCTGAAGAAGAATTAAATCTACCTGAAAATAAACACCTTAAAAGAGTAGAATAATGCCATTTAGACCTATAAACACTCAAAAAGAAGAACCTATATCAGCGGAAACTCAACAGTCTATACCTGAACAAGTTGTCGATACCGCAGTTGAACAAGCTCAGCCTAAGAAGAGTGGATTTAGAGTTTTGAATCAACCTACGCCAGAAGAAACCAAAGTCCAACGAGATACAGATCTTTTAAACGCATTTGCTCAAGGTTTACACGAGTCAGCGCCGGGTGAATTAAACAAGGCTATATTCGGCTCAGTTTCATCAGGTCAACCGCAGGAATCAGGTTTTTGGGAAAGTGTATTTAGGCAAGGTGGTGAATTAACTGGCGATGCTGCATTAATGGGTATTGGTGCTTTAATTGGCGGTGGCATAGGCACATTAGGCGGGCCAGTAGGTGTAGCAGTCGGAGGAACAGCAGGCGCCTTTGCATTGCCGGCATTTTTAAAAGAAGCTAGCAGGCAATATCGTAAGTTTCAAGAAGGGGGAGGCAATCTTACTTTTGGCGAATTTATCAGTTCTGCCGATAAGGTAGCCAATAGAACCTTAAGTGAAGGTGCGTTTGGTGTTATATTAGGTGGTGTGAAAAAGAGTATAGGCTTACTCGAGAAGATACCTGCTGTAAAGCAAATGTTTGACACACGTTACGTAGGTAATTTATCACGAGGCGCCACAGAGATAGCAGCAGAAGTCGGCACAGCAACAGGTATACCCGCAGTAGCCGAAGGTCGTTTACCAGATAAAGAAGATGTCGCCAGAGCAGCAGTATTATTCACAGGTGGAAGAGCTGCACATTTGCCTGGTCAATTGTCCGATCTGATAAAAACAGGCAAACCAGGTAAGTTTAATTATGCACTAGCTGACAGAGTTCAAGAACTAGATTTAGCCTATCCGCCATTGCAAGAATTCAAAAAAGGCGAAAATCCATCATATAAGAATAGTGTTGAGTTAGACAGAAACCTTACAGCCTTTGACGCTTCGTATATAAATAACATTGTATCTAAAATTAATTCTCTTTCTCCATTAGAGTTTATGTCAGCGGATGAGGCGGGTCGTAAGATGAGAGAGTCCTTAAAACCGCCAGAATTGCCACAGGAGGAAGCAAGACCTAAAAGAGAGCCCAGTACACCAGAAGAAAAGCCAGTTAAACCAATTAAACGTGAAGTGCCTCTATCGCAAAATCCTTTACTCCAGGCAATTGAAGTTATTTCACCTCATCAAGTACAAAGCAAAGCTGAATTAGGCAGACGAATCTCAAAGCAATATAGAGAAGGTCGCGAAAGAGAATATGCGCCATTAAAAGAAAGATACACTAATCAAACTGAAATGATCAAAGGTTACACTGTTGTTGATGAGAGTATTCCTGATGAAATACAAGGCTTTATTGATAAGTTTGAACCATTAGCTATACCAGGATCAGAAGCTCAATTAATAGTATCTAATGCTAAAAGGATGAGGGATTTATTCTTACAGCATGACAAAGATGGTGAAGTTGCGGGTTTTAAAGAAGCTTCACTGGATAAAGTTGTTGGTAATAATCGTTCAATTAAGCAAATACCTAACTGGGACGTACCACCTGAGATGAAAGATAATTTAGCTACATTAACTCAGATGGTAGATGGACATATTGAAGGTCATCTAAGAAACATTTTACCTGAATTAGCCGATGAGTACGTGAATCTTAACCGTGACTATGCCGAGTTCAAGAATCGTTGGGACAATGCCGACATGAAAATATTCTATGATAGGACTGTCAATAACGAAAAGGTAGCTAATCAGTTCTTGAAATTAGATGAATTCACTCAATTATCACAAGCATTTTCTGGCAATCCGGAGGGCGATGCTACATTAAATCTAATACGAAGAGAAGCCTGGCGAGATAAACTTGGTCGCGACGCTTTAAACGCTAAAACTCAAGAGCAATATTTCGATGCCACTTCACGATTTGAGGAAAGAGATTTTGCTGATCTTATGGAATATTTATCCCCAGATCAAAGGCAGGATGTTCAAAACGCTATAAATCATTCAGATCAAATTCGTCGAGCAGAGCAATTAGCATCACAGCAATATAGTCAAGATGCGGCAACATATCAAAATCAGATGCAACAATGGAAACAGCGTGAAGGCCTAAGAAGAAAACAAGAGTCTGAGGAAAATAAGAAAGAAGCTCAAGAAATCCAGAATAGAAAAAAGACCATTCAGACTAAGCAGGATCTTTTAGTCTCATTGCTCAGAGAAAACCCTGCGGAAATTGTCGGTAACATGAAAACAATTGAGGGTATTAGAAGAATCAAAGAAGCAACAAAGTCTGTACAAAATGGTAAAGAGCTGTATGACTCACTTGCGAGATATGAGACAGAGAACATGTTTGACTTTATGAAAGAAGGTTACATTCGTTCTGGTCGTGTTCCTTATGATGAGCTAAAAATTCAAATGCGAAACAAAGAGTTTAGAGCAAAGTTGAAAGAACTGAATGGTGATAAATTTGTAAAAGATATAGACGAGCTCGTAGATTTGTCAGATCAATTGTCTAAAGATTACAAGAAGAAGACAGTGCAATTCAGAGATGATCCGACAACATTAAGCACTGTGCTTCAGATATATTCTTTGTTAGGTCTTGCGCAAGGTAACTTAATCACACCTTTATTAGCCTATACCGCCAAGAAGAATATACTTAAAATAGGCATGAAAGCTCAGAATATGTGGACTAACAAGAGATATTACGATCCTGAATACATACATAAAACTATAAATATGGCTAGAGCTGCCGAAAAGGGTAACAAAGCTGAAATTAGACGACAAGCAGCGTTACTTGAAGCGCCATACTTAATCCCCGTAAATAAGGAATAAGATAAAGCCAACAAAAAATTCTTTAATGAAATTCATACTAACCTCCGATTAATTAAGATATTATATCAGGTTAGGCTGAATAAGTAAACATGTAAATCAATTAAGAAAACAAGGAGGTTTTCTATGGGTCTATTTAGCAATCCATTAAGCTATGCAGGTTATCCCCCAGGAGTAACAGGGACACCTACAACACAGAATTCAACAGTCAGAGCTGCTACAACAGCCGAGGTTCAGGCAGGCAGTATTAATAACGCTTATGTCTCGCCTGCTACAGTATCAGCTTTAGACGCAGGTATCTTTGCATCACCGCCTGGCTTGGGCACTACAGCGCCTAATTCCGTGGCTTCTACGACCTTAACATCATCAGGGAATACCACCCTAGCGACAGCGGTATCTGCTACGTCTGTAACCCTTGCAAATGCTGCCAATTCAGGCGCATTAGTAGTACAGGTAGCTAACGGTGCTAATGCTGCCAATGCGACAGTGAATATTCTTTCTGGTAACGCAACTGCCGGAACGCAAACATTAAACGTATTGGGAGGAACCCGTGCTGGTGTGGCAAACATCGGAACTGGCGCTGCCGCTCATACGGTTAACATGCTGGGTTCTACAGGCTTACTTGGATTCTTTGGCGCCACTGCGGTGACTAAGAGAACTCAAGGCGCTATAACCAATAACGTAACTGCAGGTGGATCAACAGGCACAATAGCAAATTACACTGATTTAACTGTGTATGCTAACGATTCTGCTGCAATACGTAACGACATTTACCAATTAGCTTTAGGTCTTCAAGGCTGCATCGCTGCTTTGAGAAGTTATGGCTTATTAAACTAAGAGGTAATTATGTCTATTGTAAGATTTGATGCCATAATTTCTGTATCTTATAGCTCAATTACAAACAGTTACGCAGCATTGGGTTCTGCGACTCAGCATCCTTGGCGCATTATTCGTATCATAAACACGACTGATGCGTCTATGTTACTAAGCTTCAATGGATCTACGGACAACGTTATTGTGCCGTCCAACAGCTTTGTTCTGTACGACTTTGCCACTAACGCAGCTCCGGTCAACGATCTTGATAGCTTCGTCTTAGGTATAAACACACAGATCTACATTAAATACGTCTCTGCTCCTACGGGTGGTGCTGTGTATGTAGAAGGACTATACGCAAAAGGTGAATAATGAGCCAGATGGGTGCAATCAAGTTTATAGGTGGCGGAGGTGGTGGCGCTGTTAACCAGGTGACTGGATCTAACGGTGTCACAGCTTCTCCCACCACCGGAAATGTCGTTGTATCAGGAATAGACGCCACAACCTCTACATTAGGTGTGGCTTCTTTCGACCCGACATTTTTCACAGTGACTAGCGGTAACGTATCTTTCTCCGGTACGACAATTGCCACTACGATCACAGGAAACAGCGGTGGACCAATATCGCCTAGCTCGAATAACTGGAATATTAAAACTAACAATTCTACAGCTGCATTTGTCGGGTCAGGGTCTACGCTAACATTAGACTTTGGCTTATCGAACTTGTGTCTAGGCTCTTCTTTGCCTTCTTTGACGAGCGGTACACAAAACGTGTCTGTTGGTGATATAGATTTTTTAGCGTTAACATCAGGCTCAGATAACGTTGCTGTAGGGTATGCCTGTCTTGATTCTTTGACTACAGGTTCATCTAATTCGTCTGTGGGGTTCAATAGTCTAGCATTAATCACGACAGGGTCTAACAACTCTGCTTTGGGGTCAGGTGCTCTTCCAGGTGGCAACGGCTCTTATAACATCGCTGTAGGTGCTAACGCAGGTACAAACTATGCTAGCACAGAATCAAGCAATATAGTTATAGGCAATCCTGGCACCGCAGCTGATTCAAATGTCATACGTATCGGCGACTCTAACAATGCGCATTCGTCATATCAAACAAAGTGTTACATAGCCGGTATAGACGGAGTAAACGTAGGTAGTGTAGCCAAGGTTGTAACGGAAGCATCAGATCAGCTGGGCACTGCAACAATCACTGGCAGCTCAACCGTTACAGTGACACCTACGGCCAATACAATAACCTTGGCAGCAGGAACATCTGTCGCAACTACATTTAATGCTGATTCAGGCTCTGCAACACCTAGCTCTAACGCGATAACCTTTGCCGGCGGTCCTGGTATAACAACAAGCGCCACAGGTAGTACTGTTACAATAAATTCAGTGGTCTTCTCAGATCCTAACACTAACGTAACACTGGCAGCTAACACGGGTGTTTTTGCCAAAGCTGCAATTACCTTAACACTACCTGGAAGCGTGGCACAAGGAACTGTAGTAGAAGTGGTTAACGCTTTGGCTAACACTATCGTGATTCAAGCGGCTAGCAGTCAGTTGATTCGCGTAGGTTCAGCCGTGTCTAGCGCTACAGGAACTGCCACAAGCGTTACACAGGGCGATACATTAATATTAAGATACAGAACAGCCAATACCACATGGTACGCTACGTCTGTCATAGGAACATGGTCATTAGCATAGAGGTTTTATGGTAACAAAGTCTAACGCGATTAACGTATCTCAAACAGGCGTCGTATACTTTAACGGCACTGCATCATTCACTGGATCTGGCAACGGCTCTAGTGGGCAGGTGTTACAATCTCAAGGTGCTTCAACACCTGCTTATTCATCGGCTACATATCCTTCTAGCTGCGCAACCGGTGACTTAATCTACGGCTCTGGAACTAATGTATTGTCTACTCTTTCAGCCCCAACAACTTCAGGGGAATTTTTCTGTTATAACACATCGCCTTATTGGGCTAATTATTACAATACAATAACTTATTACGAAGATTTTTTAGAGAACAATTTAAGTTTCTCTGCTGGTGGAGGTGGATCTGGCGGAACGAATTATCCTAGTACCTATCAAACATATCAACACCCAGGAGTCCTTGATATATATACTAGTGGGGGTTATGCTAATTATTCAGTTCACTCTAAAGCTAGTTATATGATAGGTGGTGGGCAAATCTGGATTGATGTTGTAGCTAAATTATCCAGCCTAGCAAGTAGCAGTGATAATTTTGCAATGTTTTTAGGTTTGTCAGATACTCAAGATACAACTTCATCAAACAATAACATAATTTTTTCTTACAAATACAATCAAAATAGTGGTAAATGGCAAGTGATATGTCAAAACGCTGGCACAACCACAACAACCAATACATCCACTACCGCCGACACTAACTGGCATAGGTATTCTATTTCAATAAACGCAGCGGCTACCAGTGTTACGTTTTATATAGATGGAGCTTCTGTGGGTACTATAACAACAAATATTCCAGCAAATACTACATCTTTAAACTTTTTTGTTGCAAATGTAAACCAAGGAAACAGTTCAGGAGCTTCAGAATTTGTAGCTGTAGATTTAATGTATTACTACCAAAGTTTAACAACACCAAGATAAGGATAAATTATGAGTCAAGGAGGAATAATTCATGCATCAAGCGGTACCACATCAGTTAATCAGGTTGTAGGTTCGAATGGCGTAACAGCGTCACCGACAACAGGTAACGTAGTGGTTTCTGGCGTAAATGCAACAACTAGCAGCGTCGGTGTGGCTTCTTTCGACTCAACATATTTTTCAGTCAGCGGAGCAGGCAAGGTCACATTTAACGGCAGTACATTTGGCACAACAATCACTGGTAATGACAGTGTGGCGTTAAGTCCTTCAGCCGGTAATTGGAACATTGTTGGAGGAAGCACGTCTGCCGGCAGCACACCAATCGTCACGTCAGGATCTGGCAGCACACTAACTGTCAAAGTACAAGCTGCACAGGCTCTTGCTTCGACTGATGTGACAAAGATCGGAGCTGCACTGTTTAATTCGGCACAGTTTACGGTCGATTCAAACGGTTTTGTCTCGGCAAAGAGTACAGCAATTCCTCAGACTTTGACGGGAAACTCTGGCGGAGCGGTTAGTCCTACGGCTTCAAATATTAACATAGTCGGTACAGGAAGCCTAACTGTTGTCGGGAACCCAGGTACCAGTACACTGACTGCTCAGCTCACAGGTCTGACAAATCACGCTGTCTTAGTCGGCGCCGGCACAGCTACTATAACATCTGTCGGGCCTAGCTCTACGTCAGGTCAAATCCTTCAGTCTCAGGGTGCTTCGTCTGACCCTGCCTTTTCTACTGCTACCTATCCGTCTACAACATCTATTAATCAAATACTCTATTCCTCAGCAAACAATGTTGTATCTGGCTTAGCCACTGCAAATAATGGTGTTCTGACAACCGGCACATCTGGAACACCCGTAATTACTGCGTTAAACTCAAATGGCGGGCTTATCATAGGTTCAGCGTCCGGAGCCCCAGCAGCAGCTATGCTAACCGCAGGAACAGGCGTTACAATCACAAATGAAGCCAATTCAATAACTATATCATCTAATGGCTCCGTAATACCGCAGACCTTAACTGGTAATTCAGGCGGAGCAGTCGGGCCAAGCGCAGGCAATATAAACACTGTCGGCGCTGGCAGTATCACAGTAGTAGGCTCGCCAGGTACAAACACTACGACCACACAATTGACTGGCCTTACTCAGTACAATGTGCTCACAGGCCAAGGCACATCTACTATAGGTCTGATTGCCCCTAGTGCTACATCTGGTGTTCCGCTAGTTTCACAGGGTTCATCTGCCTATCCCGCCTTTGGTACAGCGGTTGTTGCAGGAGGCGGAACTGGCAATACATCATTTAGCGCCTATCAGTTAATCGCAGGTGGAACAACATCAACTGGGGCTCTGCAACAAGTTTCTGGCACGGGCACTTCAGGTCAGATATTAGTGTCCCAGGGAGCGGGCGCTTTACCTCAATGGCAGAACTTAAGCGCAACATCTTTGACTATCACGAGTGTTAATCATGCGGCTTCGCCTTATACTGTTTTGTCTACTGATCAGTATTTGGCAGTTGATACTTCGGGCGGTGTGGTTACTATCAACATGCCAAACACGATGACTACAGGACGGGTTGTATACATAAAAGATTCAAAAGGCACATCAAGCACAAGTGCCATTACTGTAACAACGCCAGGTGGTACTGTCACTTTTGACGGGTCGACATCTTACACTATCGCAGCTAATTACACATCGAATAGCTTAGTGTTTGACGGAACAAATTATCAAATATTCTAGGGGGAATATGTCATATAAAAAAAACATAGTTGCATCAGGAGAGACTGGCCAGACGACATTAGCTGCGCACAGTCTTTTATGTGGTGCGGGTGCGTCAGCAGTATCTTTGATACCTACTGGATCGTCTGGGCAGTTGTTGCAGTCTGCGGGCAGTTCATCTGATCCTGGCTGGACAACTCCAACTTATCCAAGCGTAGGCGGAACGAATAGACAATTATTAATGAGCAATGGCACTAACAACGTATATACGACTGAAACTTGGGCAACTCCCGGTACAAGCGGTAATGTCTTGACTAGCGATGGAACTAATTGGACAAGTGCGGCAGCGCCTGGTGGTGGTTTGTTAATGGCAAGTGGCACTTTAACTAGCTCTCAGATTAAAAATTTACATGGTACACCAATACAAGCTATAGCTGCACCAGGATCAGGAAAAACAATTGTTATAGTAAATTCTAGTTCGAAATTAAATTATGGTGGTACAAATGCTTTTGTGGCTGGAGCTTCACAAACTATAAGAGCATATTACAATTCAACAACATCAGCATTACTACAAATTGCAACAAATACACAGATAACATCAACACAAAACTACAGTAATATCGGATCAACTCCTGGTAATATTAGCGGAGCATCAACAAATTATTCCAATCAACCCATAACTTTATACAACGATGTAGCAACAGAAATATCAGGAAATGCTGCTAATAACAACACTCTTGATTGGTATATTCAATATTACATTGTTAACTACTAATACCACATGAGCAGTATTCAGCATGTTTTATCTCTGGAACTATGTAAAAATGTTTTCCGTACCTAAGTATATGGTTTTCATCGTCTTCGGTGTTGTAGTAAAATTCTGCATTAAGATTATCGTATAACAAAACAGCTGCGTAGAATTCACTCATCTCAAGGTGGTATGACGCCCAGTTAAGATGAGAACGACACGCAGCCCACACCTCGTAAGAGCAGTTGATTATCTCACCAATCGTAAGTATAGCTGTGGCAATAGCAGTTGAGTGTAAGTTCTTTGTCGCAAGCGCACCTATAAGCACGTTAGTCGTATATTTAGTGTAGTTTCTCTCGACATAAGTGTACATTGCGTCAGCGCAGGTATTAGACAAGTAAAGGTATTTGTTACACTCGTCTGTGTGATATTTAACCAGGTTAAAGTATTGATCTTTCTGTTCCTGCGTCAGTTTTTCTTCTACGTTAAACCAAGTGTGCTCGTTGCCAAAGATCTGTACCTCACTGGCGTAAATCAGGAATATCGTTAACCAAAGTAGCACGTATTTCCAGGGTGTACGAACATTCTTTGATACTTTGTCGATTAGATACATTGCAAAAGAAAACACTGATGCTTTTAAAAGTGCTACTAACATAAAATCCTTATCATTATTGTTTTAAAATTTCCTCTGCATATGTCAAAATATTCTTCTCACTTGATCCCCCTGCTTTTAAACTAAGTATTGAATAACACAATGCAGCATGTATAACAGCTCTTATATCGTATTTTTCCTCTAGATCTAACATACATCGTTTAAATTCTGGTACTAAACGTATAACTTCTTTTTCTAGTTCAATCATAAACGGAAAAAATTCTTTTTCTAATAGATCCATTTCTTCTTTAATTTTATCTTCATCCATGACTCCCACCTATCAAAAAAGGTTAAATCATGTATTATTGCCTTAGGCTACAAATTAATCAAGGAGAATTTATGCCGCTAAAAAAAGGTAAAAGCAAGGCCGTAGTGTCAAGTAACATAAAAGAAATGGTCGCGTCAGGGCACCCACAGAAGCAAGCCGTGGCAGCAGCACTGAATCAAGCACGTAAGTCAAAAAAGAAATAATTGATTTGAATTAAACATTTTGTTATAACTCTCCACAAAGTCTCTACCGGGACTGAAGGAGGGTGATATGGCAAAGATAGTTCGCGTTGATTCAATGGCAGATGTAGTTCTGTCTAATAGATGGCGTGATTCTGCTACGTTTAAAGCTTACGGGCGATTCATTGCAAAAGATGGATCTTACGTATCAGAAGATTATCCTGGTGCAAAGTTTAAAGTCACGTACAAGAAAGAACGTGCTTTTACTGGATGCGAACGGTTTCAAAGATTCGTCCAAGGTATATTCCTTTCGGTACTTACGCTAGGTCTATGCAACTTGTACAAAGAGAACCGTCAGTTGTTCTATTCAAAGATCAAAGTCATGCGCATAGCTGTGCGTGTCGAAGATAACTTGTATAAAGCAGCTCAAAGGAAGAATACTGTCGAGCAAGAAACAAAACCTTCAATGCTGGATAGTGACCGTGCTTGCGACGAATAGATTTAAGGGGAGACGGTCTCCCCTTTTGCTTCTTCTTCTATAATCTTCTCAACATCTTCGATCACCTCAGGCAGCAACTTCGCACAGCCTGTCACAAGAAAAACCACACTAACTAAGAATATAAGTTTCATACAAGTTCCTTTTGTTTCCATCTGTTAAACCCTGCGATAAAGTCATCAGGTCTTGCCACAGCTTCACGTTTGATGTCTTCAACATGTTTATGCATCAGATTAGAACTGTAAGTCAAGAACGTATCTAATAGTGGCAAAGATTCTTCCCTGAACTGAGGTATAATGTCACGATCGAATTGAAGGCACTTTGCAGGCTCGTAGGACGAATTAGCGTCATTATCTGGGTCATCGCCCGTCTCCAGGCAAAAAGTCTTCAGAAGGCAGTATTTGTAAGCGTACGAGATTGCCTTGCCTGGGCCTTTGTCACTATTATCAATTCCGTAGCCTGTGTATCTAACAGTGTAGTTATCATGCGGTGTGTCTATGTTAACAAATTGAAAGAGCATCTTCACTGTCGTACGATTATTCTCTTGGATCATCTCTTCAACGGTGGACAGAATAAGCACGCCATGTTTGACAAGTAAGGGATGTACAGCAGCTGTAACTTGGTCATGGCTAACGAATCGATATTGTCCATTAACAGTCTTGGAACCTTTTTGTATGTAGTCCAATTCACTCATTATGTTACGAATTCTCTGGTATAGATTCAGTCCTTCGGTCACTTGAAACCTCCTTGTTAAAATAATTGTGACAGTATAAAGCCTTGTTGAAAACATCCATGGGTTCTTTAAAGTCTTCAATGATCTCAATGTCTGGAAAATCACCATTTTTCTTAAGGTAAACCAGCATTGCACTTGTGATTTGAATATTGTTTACGGCTAGAAGATTGTGATAGGCGGCCATTTGAACTGGAAATGTACAGATTGGCCGTGACGTTGTTTTTAGATCTGCTAGATAAATTCTTTGATCTGTGCCTTTGAACACCATATCGACTTGACCGGTGTACTTTAGGATATCGTCCCTGAAGCGACGCTCTATGTGTAGGAATTCACTGACTTGAGCGTCTTTCCATAGTCTAAAGCTGTTTACGTAACCTTTGTAGTCTTCATTGATCATTGATTCGGGTAGCCAGTCGCCTTTGGCAATTCCTGCGCATAAGCTGTGTACTGTATTCCCTCTTATTGCGGCGCCTTCTAAGATCTTTTTAGGTATCTGATCATATTTCGTAAACCCGCGCAGCACTTCGGTTACTCTAGGGTAATCCATGGTTGAGTCCTTTCAAAACAAAATTCCTTAGATTTCAAAGATAAACCTTTACTTTGTCATTGTCAAGTTATTTGCTTTAGCGTTATTTTACGTGAAACCGGAGAAAATCGATGGCTAGAAGACCTAAACTAAAAGAAAACTTTGTTGTAAGTGTGAGACTGGAAAAAGACATGTATGAAAAGTTGCAAGACATTTCTGCTTTACACACGCTTAATACCCGAAGGCAAGTATCCGTGCAACAGCTGATACGTGATGCATTATTTTTTGTATACGAAGATAATGAGAATTTACGAGAGAGCTTCAGGAGGGCAAGAGACCAAGCAGCATGGAACTATATCAAAAAATATCCTTGCAAAAAAAATGAGTATTGATTAGTTTTCAGAAAAGTGGGAGGGGGTAGTGCCTATTAACACATTCCCCCAGAGACAATTTAATACTACATGAAGTCTTTAATTTCCCACAACATATTTTTTAACACTATGAAAAAAACACCTGCGCCTTCAGTGTACTTTTGTCGTAAGTCTATGGAATTTATACATTTAGATGATGTTATGTTAAAATTCCTGAAAGATCAATTTCCCAAGGTTGATGTAGACTTAGAGTTGCGCCGTATGAAAATGTGGCTTTTATCTGAAAGAGGCCAACGCTCGAAAGGTACAATGTTGTTTATTTCAAAGTGGCTAAGAAACGCATTAGAGAATGTTTACAGCCGAAGATTACCCGAAGATGAAGAAACATCCTCTAATCCACTTACTGATTTTATAAACAAGTATCTGGAGAATTTGTGGAGCGAAAGACAGTATCTAACAACGCTAAACACGATAAGCAAGCCGAGATAGAAGCCTACTTTTTGTCAGACAAGCCGTTAGACATGACGAATGATTCTGTCGTAGGCTTGAATGATCTGCCGGAAGACTATCGCAAGGCTTTAGAATGTGGCTATCCGTCAGGATGGAAATGTTTAGACAAGATCCTTCTAGGCGTCCGCACAGGTGAGTTGACTGTCATAACCGCGGACACCGGCGCAGGTAAAACAACTTTTGCCGTAAACATGTGTATTAACCTGGCGCTTCAAGGCGTCAAAGTATACATAAATTCCTGGGAAATGAAGCCTCAGACAATCCTCCGTAAGATAGCTTCATTGATCCTACGTAAGCCGATGAAGCTGTCCGAGTTCTCCGAAGAAGACAATCGCCAGTTCAATGAATGGTGTGATCATCATCAAGTGTATATCAATCCAAACACCATTGGTACCGATCTGGCTAAGTTCACCAAAGAATTGATCTACATTACTCGCATGGGTGTTAAGATTGTCCTTATAGATCACTTAGATTACCTTATTCGCCCTAGTTACAATCAATCTCAAGTCGACGCCATTAAGTCTACGGTTAAGAGACTCCACGAGTTAGCAGAAGCCTTCAACTTGCATATAATCTTAATTTGCCACCCTAAGCAATCTTCTGCCGCTACTGATGAGGTTGGGATGCACTCTATCAAAGGCAGCAGTGATATCAAACAATACGCTGACAATGTGATTACGTTGCACAGGTGTTCTAGATCTGACAAGACATCAGACCCTAATAAGATAAAGATCTCCGTGCAGAAAAACAGACTTATGGGCATTGAAGCCTCGACTTATTTATACTATCAACACCTGTGGGACGGTTATGCAGAATACCAAGATAACTTGTGAGAGATGTAAACGCGAACGTGAGAAAATGTTTGAGCCCTTGCATGAAAACGTGTGTCGAACATGTTTAACTGACAAAGAAATGATCGAATACATACAGCCTTGGTTAACTAAGCTAATGGCAGATTGTGACGTGCACGAAAAACGCAGACTAATCAAAACAGTCATGCGTGAACATCAAAGATTTATGCGGAGTAAAGCATGAAGAATATTCCTTACGCGGACGGATCACCCAGCCGAGAATGGGAAGACACTGGCCATGATGAGATGAATCAATTATACGAAAACACGAAGAATAAAGGCTCTAAGGTAAGATGTCTTGACATTCTTTCTAACCTAAGCTCGTTAATATCAGTCTGTAGCCAATCTTTGATCAATTCGTGCGAGACTAAGCATGTTTCTGTGGTACTAATGATTCATGTTGGAGAATGTTTGGAAGAACTAGAAATGGAGTTAAAAAAACTATGATAAATGTAGAAATTGGTAACTTTAGACCTGTGGACAAGGGTTCTCTCAGAGGCTCTTTTCACGTGATGGTAAAGTTTAGCGAAGAGCATATTGTTGTGATTTATGACTGTAAATACTTTGTTAAGGGTGACAAGCGCTGGATCAAGTTACCTTACAAAGAGATTAAATCTGAAGAGAAGACAGACTATTTCCAGCTAATCAGATTTAAACCAGTCGACTTAAGTAAACAAATTGAATCATTAATCTTAGCACAGCTTGAGGCATCTAATGGCGCAAAAAATGTTGAAAGTAAACCACATGTTAGTTCCGAAGAATTGCCGTTTTGATTCGTGGAAGAGCTTAGGTGACTATGTAATGATTTTGGCTAAAGAAGAGGCATTAAAAGAGTTTGAAAGCGATATATACGAACGTACCTATCAGATCGCTTCACACATCCTAGATACTGTAATTGAGTGTAGAGATGGGTCTTAAACAGCTAATAAACAAGTATAAGATCTTAGAAAAGTGTCATAAGCCGAACTTCGACTTTGTGATCACTGAGGCGCCAATGATCTATTCTATCAAATTCAATATAGGTGAGCGTCGCCATGCAGCAGATTTCTTTAGAAACAAGCGCTGGCACTCTATACTTAAGTGTTTTTTCAAGGCTCATTTCAACCCTGCGACGCCTGTTGTTCTGATCGTAAAGTTCTATGTTAAGCCACCTGATAGAGCCTATGCTCCGCCATTTAACCTGACTGACAAACAAGTTAAAGCTGAGAAGACCCCAGCGGTAGCTAACTTTGAACTGTGTGAATACTTGCTATCGTTTTTAGAAATGTTAAACAAGACTCTTTTTAACACGTATCGGCAAATGTTCAAGGTCGATATGGAAAAGTACTATAGTAACGACCCAAGAATCGTCTTTCAATTTATGAGCTACTATGACTATAAAAACATATACGACGGTGATCCCGTGGACGCCAAAGGCAAAACAAAGCGTGCGACTAAATAAGAAGCACTTTTATAATCCTTCGGTAAAAAACATGTATAAGGTAAAAGATTTTGTTAAGCAAGATCTAGAAGGATTTAACCTGCCTTTATTCTTAGGCCCTTTGCTTATCGTCACCCATTACATAATTCCTCTTCCAGTCAATTCAAGATACAAGGAATCACGCAATTATTCACCTAACCCTAAGCGTCCTGATGGCGACAACTTAGAAAAGTGTTTGAATGACGCACTAACAGGCATAGTCTGGAAAGACGACGGACAAATATCATGCTTACTCAGAACAAAAACTTACACACTACGAGACAAAGGCGCAACGATACTGCACTGCGAAGAACTGCCAACAACATCAATCAATTTTGATCTTGTGTTAGAATCAATCAGAGAAAAATGTAACCTTAGGCTAATCGATGAACAAACCTAATCCTGAGCAATTATCTTATTCTTACTTGCTACTCACTGAAACCATGCTGGATATCTTGATCACTCCGTGTCATATTGCCTGGGAGATGAATCCTGACATCCGGAATAATCTTATGTGTGCGTCTCGTCATTTGTATAAAGCCCGGCTAATGATTGAACAAATAGACGAGCCTACTAGTGGATGTTTTTAATCTATTTATGCTCAGGTTTATAATTATCTAACAGTACACTGTTTAAATGTATCATAAAACCCTCGTAATGTGAATCTGGAATGTGATTATTCATATAAACTATTAAAGCATAAAATAAAGAATCTGCTATAATACCTAAATCTCTCATATTTGGATTAGGGTATTTCTCCTTTAATTTTACATATATTTCTTTCCCCTCGTTAATATAAATTTCATTATCAGTTACATTTTCATTAGAATGTTTTGTCATATTTTACCCGTTATATTAATTGTAAAAAGCGTTGCCATGCCGTGTCTTGCCTCGCTATGCCTCGCCATGACCGAGCCTAGCCTAGATTAGCCATGCCAATCCGTATCAAAAATGAATAAACTAAGTTTTAGGCTTAATCCATTCATAAACCGTACCGTACCATGCCATACCACGCTACGCCATACGAAACCAAACAGCGCCTTGCCTAACCGTGTTTAACTAATTACAACATCTTTACATACATATCTTCCACACCCAATTAGTCTTGCGTCTCCCAGTCCGACAAACTTGCCTGCTGCCTCTATTGCTTGCTTGATATTGTCCCTTGAAAGTATTGTATCGTCCCATTCGAAGGCAACTGTAAGTTCCCAGCCTGGCTTCATAGCAACGCGATACCTTACGTTCTTGCCTTTTGTTGTTGGGTTCTTCACAGCTCTGATATCGAGATAGATCTCTTGTGAAGAATCGCGAGATAATTCCTCAGTTTCAATTAAAGCGATGGGCTTTGGCAATGTGTAATTAAGATAGAATTTCTCACCTTTGACAAGCATACAGCCCATAAGTTTCTTCTTTATACTGCCTTTGCCTTCTTTAACGTAATGTGCGCCTTCTGATACTGTGCCAAATATGTAGTAAGCCGGCACAAATAATCTTGTATCTTCACACCATACTTTATCTCGCCATTCTTCCGGGTCATTTCCAGCACTGCCAGATTTCACCTTTGATTTATTTGATACACTTTCTATCTTAAACCTGTTAAATAGAAAAGGTGTCGTTCCAATTATTTTGTACTCAATTGTTTTCATATATTTCCTTAATGTTAATAAAAAACCATGCCTCGCCCCGCCCAGCCTTGCCGAGCCTCGCC
>JGI24890J29729_1000288_pt1 | contig 36402 bp, 33 predicted proteins | sample FreactcultureFD7_FD_29729 | JGI IMG/M metagenome (IMG submission 29729)
CCCGCCGTTGGGGCAGCATCTTGAATCTCACCGGGCTCCATATGTCCTGGCTGGCCAACTTTGGGATTGAGGACCCAGATATCTCCATCCTCAGTGAGAAAGGTCAAGGCATCGACCAATTCATCAACAAGATCGCCATCCTCATCTCGCCACCACAGAACAACGGTATCGACGACTTCTTGAGAGTCGCCATCTAATAATGGTGAGCCACTCTTTGTAGCGAGCGCATTGTGGAGTTCGGTATCGCAATCACTTTCATCGAATCCGATTTCAAGAATCAGGTCACCTTCAGCGACGCCCATTCGTTCGACTGCTGAAATTACTTGTGCGTTCAAGCCAGGGTCCTTGAGCTGGCCAACCCAGTGAGGGTTATCTCTTTCACAGGAGTAGTCCACCCAACCTTGGGCGATACCGCAAGCCCCTGCATTGGAGATGGGTGAGATGTGTCCCAAAAGGTGAGCCAGCCCTACTTCTCGATGTGACGAGAGGGGGTCTGAGGGGGAAAGATAGGCCCATGAGCGAAAACAGTCAGACACCAGACCATCTACTCGGCCAACTCGTCGATACCGATCCTCAAGAGACTGCCGAGNGGAGAGATTCCCTCGATGCAATCCTGAAGAACGCTGGTCCAGTTCGTGCTCGTTACTTAATGCTCTCCCTTCTCCAACAGGCTCGAGAAAAGAACGTTGGTATTTCTAGCGTTCGTTCAACAAACTACATCAACACTATTGCTCCTGAAAACGAGCCAACATTTCCTGGCGATGAAGATATGGAACGTCGTATCCGCGCAATGATTCGTTGGAACGCTGCAGTGATGGTTCATCGTGCCCAACGTCCAGGCGTTGGCGTTGGTGGACACATTTCTTCTTATGCATCATCTGCAACTTTGTACGAAGTAGGTTTCAATCACTTCTTCCGCGGGCAAGCACACCCAGGTGGCGGAGATCAGATTTTCTTCCAAGGCCACGCAAGTCCTGGAATGTATGCACGCGCATTTGTTGAAGGTCGCTTCTCGGAAGATCAAATGGATGGATTCCGTCAAGAACTTTCTAATGATGCCGGTGGCCTATCTTCATACCCTCNCCCACGTTTGATGCCAGAGTTTTGGCAATTCCCAACTGTTTCCATGGGTCTTGGCCCCATCAATGCAATTTATCAAGCTCGATATAACCGATATCTGGCTGGCCGTGGAATTAAAGACACAAGCCAACAACGAGTATGGGCATTTCTTGGAGATGGTGAAACCGATGAACCAGAAAGTCTCGGCGCTCTTTCTCTCGCAGCTCGTGAAGGTTTAGATAACCTCACATTTGTTATCAACTGTAACTTGCAACGTCTTGATGGCCCTGTCCGCGGTAACGGAAAAATTATGCAAGAGCTTGAATCAATATTTGGTGGCGCAGGATGGAATGTCATCAAGGTTGTATGGGGCCGCGAATGGGATGAACTTCTTGCAAATGACCGTGAAGGCGCACTTGTTGATTTGATGAATAAGACTCCTGATGGAGATTTCCAAACATTTAAGACCGAAGATGGTGCATATGTACGTGAGCACTTCTTTGGTCGCGATCCTCGCACAGCTGCACTTGTGAAGGATTGGAGTGATGAAAAGATTTGGGCTCTCCGCCGCGGTGGCCACGATTACCGCAAGATGTATGCGGCATATAAAGAAGCGACTGAACATAAAGGTCGCCCAACTGTCATTCTTGCAAAGACAATTAAGGGCTGGACTCTTGGTTCGCACTTTGAAGGCCGAAACTCAACTCACCAGATGAAGAAGATGACTCAAGAAGATCTCATTGAGTTTAAGAATCGCCTTCACCTTCCTATTCCTGATGAAGCAATTGATAAGTATCTACCACCTTATTACCGCCCTGCCGAAGGATCACCTGAGTACAAGTATTTAATGGATCGACGTCAAGCTCTCGGTGGTTCAATTCCTTCACGTCGTAAAGAATCAAAGCCTCTTGCACAACCTCCGGTAGCTGCTTTTGAATCAGTTGCTCGCGGTTCAGGGCATCAAGAAGTTGCTACAACAATGGCATTTGTTCGCCTGCTCAAGGATTTGATTAAGGACCCTGAAATTGGCAAGCGCTTTGTTCCAATCATCCCTGACGAAGCACGTACTTTTGGAATGGATTCTCTCTTTCCAAGTCTGAAAATTTATTCACCTCAGGGTCAGACATACACTGCCGTTGATCGTGAATTGATGCTCTCCTACAAGGAGTCCACTTCTGGCGTCATCCTTCATGAAGGAATTAACGAGGCGGGATCAGCTGCATCATTCACTGCCGTTGGAACTTCCTATTCCACGCATGATGAGCCGATGATTCCTATTTACATTTTCTACTCAATGTTTGGTTTCCAGCGCACAGGCGATGCATTTTGGGCAGCAACTGACCAGCTTGCCCGTGGGTTTGTTGTTGGAGCCACAGCTGGACGCACCACTCTTAACGGTGAAGGTCTCCAACATGAAGATGGCCACTCACTCCTACTTGCATCTACTAACCCAGCTGTTGTCGCATACGATCCAGCTTTCGGTTACGAGCTTGGACATATCGTCCGCGATGGACTTAAGCGCATGTACGGTGAAAACAGCGAAAATGTTTTCTACTACCTGACTGTATACAACGAGCCATATGCCCAACCAGCAGAACCTGAAAAGCTCGACGTCGAAGGACTTCTCAAGGGNATGTATTTGTATTCACCTTCAACCGGCAAGAATAAGAAGAAGGTTCAACTTCTCGCCTCAGGTGTTGGAATGAATTGGGCTCTTGAAGCACAGAAATTGCTTGAAGAGCATTGGGGCGTTTCATCAAATGTCTGGTCTGTTACATCATGGAATGAAATGCGCCGTGATGGTCTACAAACAGACCGCCACAATCTCCTCAATCCTGCCGACAAGCAGAAGGCATTCATCACAAAAAAGCTCGCTGGCCATGAAGGTCCAGTCGTTGCTGTGAGCGATTTTATGAAGGCTGTACAAGACCAGGTTGCTCCATGGGTCCCTAATCCATTCATTTCACTTGGAACCGATGGCTTTGGCCTTTCTGATACTCGAGGAGCTTTGCGCAGACACTTCAAAGTTGATNCCGCTTCGATTACGATTGCAGCACTTTCTCAACTAGCTGACGAAGGCGTCATCAAGGCGAAGGTAGTTCAAGAAGCGATCGATCGTTACCAAATTAACGATGTGAAAGCTGCTGACCCTGGCAACACGGAAGGATCTGGATGATCACTCGCTTTCCAGTAGTAGATGTTGCACCTGCAACCTACTTCGGTGGTGAGTTTGTTCCAGCTAAGGCGATTCCAGAAGAATCCCTTCCAATATCAGCAACTATTTTTCGCGAAGGTCACGAGACTTTCTCCGCTCACGCACTTCTCTTCAATCCAGCGGGAAAATTGGTTGAAACAATCCCAATGCGAGAAATCTGGCCAGATTCTCAACGCTATGAAGCATGGGTTCGACCAACAACTTTAGGCTTGTGGCATTTTGCCATTGAAGTTTTTGATGAAAAAGGCGTGAAGGACCAAACAGAAAAATTTCCTATCCTCGCTGAGAATTCACGGGCGCTTATTGGCTCCTGGTATGAATTCTTTCCCCGAAGTGAAGGGGCAACTAAAACTGCGGATGGAAAAATCCTCAGTGGAAACTTCAAAACTGCTCAGGCTTCACTCAAGCGGGTTGCTGATATGGGCTTCGATATTTTATATCTTCCGCCAATTCATCCCATCGGCATCTCTTTTCGAAAAGGAAAAAACAATTCCACGACCGCAGAGCCTGGAGATTGCGGGGTTCCATGGGGTATCGGCGGTACCGATGGTGGCCACGATGCAATAAACCCAGAACTGGGAACTCTTAAGGATTTTCAGGAATTTGTTGCCGCAGCAAAGAAATTGAATATAGAGATTGCGCTCGATCTTGCCCTGCAATGCTCCCCCGATCATCCGTGGGTGAAAACACATGAAGAATTTTTTACAAAGCGCCCTGATGGAACTATCGCATACGCAGAAAATCCTCCTAAAAAGTATCAGGATATCTACCCTATTAATTTTGATAATGACTACAAGGGGCTTTTTCAGGAGGTCCTTCGCGTTGTAAAGTATTGGATCTCTCAAGATATCAAAGCATTTCGTGTTGATAATCCACACACAAAGCCCGTTCATTTTTGGCAAGATCTCATACACACCATCAACGCCGAATATCCAGATGTCATATTTCTTGCAGAAGCATTTACTCAGCCAAATATGATGCATGCGTTGGGTAAGGCCGGTTTCCAACAGTCCTACACATATTTCACATGGCGCGTCACAAAGCATGAGCTCACTGAATATGGACGTGAAGTTTCAAAGAATACAAGTCCATTCTTTCGTCCAAATTTCTGGGTTAATACTCCAGATATCCTGCCTTTCCATCTCCAAACAGGAAATCCAGCTATCTTCGCGCTCCGCGCTGTACTGGCGGCCACAATGGCTCCGTCGTGGGGGNTGTATGCCGGCTACGAACTCTATGAACATATTCCCCTCAAAGAAGGGGGCGAGGAATATCGCGACTCAGAGAAATATGAAATTAAGCTTCGTGATTGGGCAGGTGCCCGAAAGGCGGGATTAACTCTCGAACCATTTATCGCTCAACTCAATGCCATTCGTAAAGAGCACAAAGCTCTTCAAAGGCTGCGAAATCTTGAATTTCATCCCACGGATAACGAAAATATTATTGCTTACTCCAAGCGTGAGGGAAAAGATTTAATTCTCGTAGTCGTGAACCTTGACCCTTCAAAGCCACAAGAGACTATGGTTCATTGGGATATGTGGTTCCTTGGTTTTGATGTAGAAACATTCGATGTAACAGATCTTCTTGATGGAAAAAAACATAGCTGGCATCCTCACACATTCATTCGTCTCAATCCAGGTCGCCCCGATGGCAAAGTCGCCCACATCGTCCAGGTAAAGCTTCCATGATCAAAAAGCTCTTCTCCAAAAAGCAGAACTCTATTTCCGACGCCCATATAACTCCCGTCGGATATCTCAATCCCCATTCCACTCTCGGGGAAATGGATCTTTATCTCATCGGTGAAGGCCGTCATGAGCGTTTGTGGGAAGTTCTCGGAGCCCACATCCGCCGCACTCCCTCCGGTGAATTGCTCGGCACTGCATTTTCAGTCTGGGCACCAAATGCTCGGGCCGTCTCTTTAATTGGAGATCACAACTTTTGGGATCAAGCCACGCATCCCATGATTCCACTTGGGGCAAATGGAATATGGGAAATATTTATCCCAGGCATCGGATCTGGAACAAAATATAAGTTTGCAATTCAAGGTGCAGATTGGCGTTGGGTTGATCACGCCGATCCCATGGCCCGACAAACAGAAATTCCTCCATCGACGGCCTCTATCGTTCATGAGACATCGCACAAGTGGGCCGATCAAAAATGGATGAGCGCACGAGAAAAATTTGAATCCTGGCGCGCTCCAATAAGCATCTATGAAGTACNCCTCGGATCATGGCGACCAGGGCTTTCGTATCGTCAGCTTGCAGAAGAATTAACTGCGTATCTGATTGAAGAAGGATTTACTCACATTGAATTGCTTCCCGTTATGGAGCATCCATTCGGAGGCTCATGGGGTTATCAAGTCACATCGCTTTTTGCTCCAACTTCCCGTTTTGGATCACCAGATGACTTTAAATATTTTGTTGATGTTCTTCACCAAGCAGGTATCGGAATCATTCTCGATTGGGTTCCCGCGCACTTCCCAAAGGATGAATGGGCTTTAGCAAAATTTGACGGAACAGCACTCTATGAACATGAAGATCCTCGACTTGGCGAACATCCAGACTGGGGCACTTTGATTTTCAATTATGGGCGAAATGAAGTCCGCAATTTCCTTGTAGCAAGCGCACTTTTTTGGCTTTTGGAATACCACATCGACGGAATTCGCGTTGATGCTGTTGCATCGATGTTGTATTTAGATTACTCCCGAAAAGAAGGCGAGTGGTTACCAAACAAATTTGGCGGCCGTGAAAACCTTGAAGCAGTAGCCTTTCTTCAGGAAGCAACTGCCACTGCGTATCGTGAAGCTCCTGGAATTATGATGATTGCAGAGGAATCAACAGCATGGGGCGGAGTCACAAAACCAACAAGTGAAAATGGGCTCGGATTTGGCTTCAAGTGGAATATGGGCTGGATGCACGACACATTGGAATATATCCAGCACGAACCTATCCATCGCATGTATCACCACAACGAAATTACATTCTCCATTCTTTACGCATGGTCTGAAAACTTCATGCTTCCTCTCTCTCACGATGAAGTTGTGCACGGAAAGGGATCACTTCTTGATCGAATTCCGGGAGACCGTTGGCAAAAACTTGCGACTCTTCGCGCTCTATATGGATTTATGTGGGCTCACCCGGGTAAAAAGCTTCTCTTTATGGGCTGCGAATTTGCTCAAAATAATGAATGGAGTGAATCGCGCTCACTTGATTGGCATTTAACAGATTATGACGAACATCGAGGTGTGCAAAAATCGGTAAAGGCGATGAATGATATTTATCGAACAGCCTCTCCCCTATGGGAAAAAGATACGTCTCCGGAAGGATTCACCTGGCTCGTTGGAAATGATGGCGCTGGAAATACCATGGCATTTGCCCGCTGGTCAGATTCCGGTGAATGCATAGTGTCTATCACGAATTTCTCACCAGTCCCTCACGAAGAATATTCCGTTCCGCTTCCTCGTCCGGGCAAGTGGATTGAAATCCTCAATACCGACGATTTTTCTTTTGGCGGCAGTGGCGTAGCAAATGCTGAATGTATCTCCCAGGATGGAGCTCCAACAATTCTTCGAGTCCCGCCTCTTGCAACAATCTGGCTGAAATTAACTTAACTCTTGGGAGTAACCAAGCGATTGGGATTGCCCAAATATGCAAATCGAGAAACGAAGAGAAGTGCGATTCCCGGAACTAATAGCGCAATAGTGATTGATGTGACCTGAGCGATCCAAGAAACTATCAGTTTTGCACCAAAAATAGCTACCGTGTTTGAAAGATTGAGTTGGGCAACAACTTCACTTGGCTTCAATGGGCTACGACGATTTGCGATTGTTGTAAACAGCGGCGCCATGAACGAAGTTCCGAGGCCTGCCAAGAAGAATGAGAGAACTTCTACCGGGACGGCAAGAAAATAACCCTTACCGGCGAAGAACCATCCAAGTTGAGAGAAAAGTATGAATCCTCCCCCGCCAACGAGGGATGCAAGTCGAATCCAGAAGCGCTCTGAGCGATATCCAATAAGTCGAACAAAATACATTCGCCCAACAATCATGGCAAAGATGAGGGCAAGATATGAGAGAACACTCGTGCTCTTGGAGGCATGAATCTCTTGGTTTGTGACAAGCGTCGACCAATCTCCGCTTGCAAACTCAATAAAGCCACCTAATGCGTAAGCAACGATAATTGATTTATCAAAGGTGAATATTTGCTTGATGCGATGAAGATTTACTCTCTCCATTGAAATAGGATCATTGGAGCCGACTGTGATGGTGGAATGAGATGATCGAATAAGACCTATGGTCAAAACCCAAATAAGTGCCATCAAAATATCAATATGCACCGCAAAAGAAATTCTCGATGTCAGTCCAAGTGCTGCAATCACTGTGATGAGAGCACCGATACTCCACGTGCCATGCATTCTCGGCAAAAGCATCTCGCCGCTTTCATCCTGACGTTGAAGAGTCTGGGTATGTAGAGCAATATTGTGTGAGGAAAAAGCAAGGGCGATAAATACATTTGTGCCCGCGTATATCCACGGGTTGTGAATATGTGGAACCGAGCCCATAAGAATGTAGAGAAAAGTTGTGCTTATATACAGTGTTCGACGAACACCAACTCTTTGCACTAGGCGACCGATATAGAGAAGTGCTACAACTGATCCCAACGCTCCAAGACTTACGAGGAGTCCATAAAGCCCATTGGATACATGGAGATTGTGCTTGAGATCTGGGGAACGTGGCGCAAGTGCCATAAGACCAATTCCAAAAAGTCCAAAAAGGAGCTGCAAACGAACTCGCTCAGATTTACTCACAGCCTTTATCAAAAGAGTGCACTTGCTAACGCTTGGCGAGATTTAATGAGTTGTGGGTCAGCCGGATCAACGAGCTTAAAAAGTTCAAGAAGATGATCTCGTACCTTTTTCTGATCCTCACCTGTTGTAGCTCTCACTAAATCTATGAGACGAGAAAATCCAACTTCGTAATTTCCTTGCACGACTTCTATATCAGCTGCTTTTAATTGGATATCTATATTTTCTTTCTGACTTCCGGCAATCGCAAATATTTCACTCGGAATGCTTCCTTCAATTCGTGCCATAAGCTGTACTTGCGCCAGTCCGAGTTGGGCCATGGAATTTCCCGGCGAACGTGCAAGCCATGCGTTGTAAGCATCAATGGCACCTGCCAGGTCATTCTTCTCAAGTGCGTCCATAGCAGCTAATTCTTCGGCCTCCATTGGGATCTCGGCCTCATCGCCTTCTACGGAGGTCTCAACAGGCGTTCCTATGCCTCGTTCGGCTGCGAGCGTCATAACTTTGTCGATGACCATTCGAACTTGTTCCTTGGGTGGAACTGATTCAAAGAGCGGGACAAGTTGTTCTTGAATAATTGCAATCACAATTGGGACTGATTGGATTTGAAGTGCTTGAGCAACGGCAGTTTCTTGATCGACGTTGACGGTTGCAAGAATCCACGGATGGTTCCCATTGGAATCAAACTTGTTGAATTCATCAAGAATTGCCAAGACATCTTGTGATTGAGCGCTGCGAGGTGACCAACAAAGAGCAATGACAACTTGAGTATTTGAAGCAGGGAGAATCTCTTCAACAAGATTTTTTTGTGTGATTGCTATACCTATTTGGGGGGCAGCAACTTGTGGTTTCCCCAGGGAGCTTAAATCTACTGCTTGGGCAAGATTCTTAGGAAGTTCGCCAAAGGGATTTCGACTCATGAAGATATGTTAGTTGCTTCATCGCCAACAAGCACAGTTGAACCGGAGTCACTTCGCGTGGGAAGAATTGATGTGATGTAATCGATTGCCGCATTCTCAAGACCGAGGTCAACGCCATTCTTTTCGCCAAGATACCAGCGATGCTCCAGGATTTCGTGGAACATTTGTGCGGGCTCAACTCGGCCCCGCAAATCTTCAGGAATCTTATTCAGAACTTGCTCATAAACATCGGCGAGCCACATCCGTGTGCTCTCCTCGATAGGGCGGGGGGGGTTTTTGGCGACCTCGAAAACGATCGAAGGAAGCGAGCAATCTCTTCGCCTGAAATTCTTCTGCATCAATCCCTAAGAGTTCTTTCAATCGTGAAGTGTGATNCCCCGCTGCAACAAGTTTTGGTGAAAATTTGAGCACGCCCTTTTCTCCATCTAAGGCGATTTCAACTTCTTCAACGGCAAATCCAAGGTCTTGCAGATTACGCATTGCTCGTTCGACTGCGTGACGGTCATTGGGGTCAAGGATTTGTGGCTCTTTAAGCATGGCCCACAATCTACGATAGCGGCGAATAACCGCCTCGCTTGAACGAATGGGATCGACGCCTGGAAGTTCCACGCCGGAAATGATGATGTCGTCGAGCTCAGCAGCAACATTAAAGAGTGCGATTTCCAAATCATGTTCTCTTTGTCCATCGCTGAGTCTCTCCTGAAACTCTCCGGTTTCCGCATCAACAAGATATGCAACATATTCTGTTGCATCGCGACGAAAGAGGGTGTTGGAGAGGGAACAATCTCCCCACCAGAATCCGAGAAGATGAAGTCGAACAAGTAAAAGAGCGAGCGCACTCGCCATCTGGTTAACATCATGTGGGGTGACCGAGCGGGAGAGAATTACACGATATGGAAGTGAATACGGTAGATATCTCGTAACGAGAGCAGGTGCGAGTTCATTTCCACGAAGATCTGAACGCCCTTCAACAACGGCTGCTGGTTCTACAGCAGGNGCGCCGCGCAGGGCGAGTTCGCGCAAGGNTGAGTATTCTCGGTTTGCAAACTCTGTCACTGTTTCCTTGACTGCAAAAACTTCTTCATCGGTGGGCCCCAGGCGCACCAATCGGACGATGTGGCGAGAGATTCCACGCATATCGGTCAGTTGGGGATCTTCGGCCCAATCCTCAAGCGGTTTCTGCCAAGCCATGTTGTAGAGAGCGAAGATGTCACCGCCTGCTCCAGTAATCTTCAATTCGCTCATGCGCGTATTCTCCCCCACCGATACGCCCCGAGTCGGTTCATTTCGGCGCCCAAAAGGNGAGAAAAGTCTTAAAACCGCCGTTAAACTCTCATTATGGCTATTCGCAAACCTTCGATAAAGCTCATGAAAAAGTCGACAACTCCTAAGAAAATTGTGGACTTAGGAACAGCCGGTGCTCCGCTAGATCATGGACATCCTTTTTATTTTGGATTTCTGGCTACCGCAGGAGCTCTCATCTCTCTCACTTTGTTGAGAGCCCTTGCTGGGGCAAGCCAAGTTTTCGTTTTGATTCTCATCTCCCTCTTCTTTGCAGCTGGGCTCAATCCTGCTGTTGAATTTTTCCAACGCCGTGGGCTCAAGCGCGGTCCTGCCGTAGCCCTTATCGTCACATTAGTCCTCGCTCTTGTCGGACTTTTCTCTTGGATTGTCATTCCTCCCATGGTGGATCAACTCAATCTCTTTGTACGAAATGCACCAGAACTTGTCTCAAATTTGAAAAATAACTCAACAATCAACAACCTTAATCAGCATTTTGGAATTGTTGATTTAATTCAAAAGAAACTTAATTCAAGCATTCACGATGGCCAATTTGTTATCAGTGCATTTGGCGGGGTTGTTGGCGTCGGAAAAGCCGTACTTTCGGGGGCAGTTTCTCTTTTAACATTGCTCGTCCTCACGCTGTATTTCACTGCTTCGCTTCCTCAGGTGACAAATGTTGCATATCGACTTGTTCCAATTTCACGAAGGGCGCGCGTTGCAAGCTTGGCCGATGCAATAATCGGACGAGNCGGCGCGTTTGTCGCTAGCCAAGCAACAGTTGCAGTAATTGCGGGAATCTTTGCGCTCATACTTGGAACAATTCTCCACATCCCTTACACAACTCCGGTCGCAGTATTGGTTTTTGTCTGCGGACTTGTGCCATTAATCGGTCACTTCTTAGGTTGCACCGTCTTCACGTTAATTGCCCTAACAAAATCTCCATTTACCGCACTCATCGTTTTTGTTTCCTATGTTCTTTACGTACAAGTTGAAAATTATCTCGTGATGCCGAGAATTATGAAGAAGTCTCTTGCCATGCCAGGACTGGTAACAATTCTTGCTGCAATGCTCGGTACCAGCCTTTTAGGACTTGTTGGTGGCTTGCTTGCAGTTCCGGTTGCAGCAGCAATCATGCTCATTCTGGAAGAAGTTGTTTTCCCTAAGCAAAATCAGGCTTAATACTCTGCAGGTAGCGGCAATCTCGCTGGAGCAACTACGTTAACAATTTCGGTGAGCACTCTGTATACCTGAGGCTCTCCTAGCCATAAATGTTTTCCCTCATCAACGTTAATAAGTTTTATTTGAGGAATCGAGGAAAAAGCAATTGCAGCTTCGGCAGGCTTAAGATACTCATCGTGCTCTGGGATGAGCGCTGTAATCGGGCGGCCGTCCTGAACCCAGAAATTGAGATCTCCAACTTTTGAATATTTCAGAGGTGGGCTCAATAAAATCAGTCCTTTGATACGAGGATCGCGCGCATGGCGAATAGCCAAGTCTGTACCGAATGACCAACCCATAACCCACAAATTCTCAGCCTTGCATATATCAAAGGCGTAAGCGATTGCCGCTTCCACATCAAATTTTTCCGAATCGCCGTTGTCGTATTCGCCTTCTGATTTCCCCGCTTCNCTCTCTGTTCCCCGAGTGTTGAAGCGAATGATTTCTATTCCAGCAAGCGCTGGTAGCCGGTTTGCCGCTTTCTTATAGATATGGCTATCCATCATGCCGCCACCGGTTGGATTTGGGTGGAGAGCCACGATCGTTGCTTCTCGCACCCCAAGCGGGGAAGAAGTTTCTCCAATAAGGCGTAGGCCATCTGCCGTTTTTAGCGTAAATGGGGTTCGTCGAGAGGGCAACACGGAGCTTGGACGTATTAACTCTGCCATGTCTTCAGTTTAGTCTTTCACCATGAGTACTTCTGACTTTCCGAGCATCAACCCAGTCACTGGGCAAGAAATTGCACGATTCCCCAATCATACGGCCGATGAGGTTGATGAAGCAGTGAAAGGTGCGCGCAATGCCTCAGCTGCATGGGCCACTCTTGGGTACACCGGGCGAAAGAAAGTATTGAAGTCATGGGCATCTCACCTCGCGCACCAGATAGATGAGATAGGAAAGCTCATATCTGATGAAACTGGGAAACCATTAAGCGATGCAACTTTGGAAGCATCTTTGGCAATAGAGCAACTTTCATGGGCTGCAATAAGGCTGGAGTAATTCTCAGCGATCAAAAGAGACCTTCTGGTTTATTAATGTTTAACATGAGTGCAAAGGTTCAACGATCCCCTTACGGAGTTGTGGGTGTTATCGGGCCATGGAACTACCCCATGTTTACGCCGATGGGTTCGATTGCATACGCACTTGCCGCCGGCAACACTGTTGTCTTTAAGCCTAGTGAGTACACGCCTGCTGTTGGAGATTGGCTTTCTCGTTCGTTTGCAGAAATCGCCCCATTTTCTGGAATTTTCACAACAGTAACTGGCTTACCAGATACTGGTCGCGCCTTAACCGAAAGCAACGTAAATAAGATTTCATTTACTGGAAGCACACGCACGGCAAAGAAAGTTGCGGCATCGGCTGCTGGGCGAATGATTCCCGTAGTCCTTGAATGCGGCGGCAAGGATCCTGTCATCGTTGCCAGCGATGCTGATTTAAATCTTGCTGCTGAATATGCCTTGTGGTCTGCCATGGCAAATGGAGGTCAATCGTGTATTGGCGCAGAACGCGTCTATGTTGTTGATTCAGTTGCCGATAAATTTATTGAATCAATTACCTCAATGGCGAAGAAGATTCATGAAGGAAAGAACTACGGTCCGGCTACGATGCCATCGCAGCTTCAAGTCATTCAAGGCCATATCAATGATGCTGCCGCAAAAGGTGCTCAATTCGCAGTTGGCGGAGTAAATGCAGTTCACGATGGAATGGTTGCTCCGACAATAATGCTCAATGTTCCAGAAGATTCAACAGCCATGACAGAGGAAACATTTGGACCAACTCTTGCTATCAATAGAGTTTCTAGTATCGCCGAAGCGGTAAATCTTTCGAATGCATCCTCCTATGGATTGGCCGCTGCAGTCTTTTCCAAAAGAAACGGTGACGAGATTGCCGCTCAACTTCAATGCGGAATGGTCTCAATTAACTCAGTATTCTCCTTCGCAGCCGTCTCATCGGTTCCATTTGGCGGCGTGAAAGATAGTGGTTATGGACGCATTCATGGAAATGAAGGACTACTCGAATTTACTTATCCCCGGACAGTTGTATCCACAAAGTTTAGAATCCCTCTGGCTTTTACAACATTTAAGCGAACCCGTTTTGCCGATGGAACTATCAAGAAGATAATTACCATTCTCTACGGACGTTAATACTTAGGAGCGTTTCGTGAGCGCTGCACCTTCGGCGCACGTCGATCTTTCTTATTCCAGCACGGGGTATGCCAATGTCTGCGGGTTTCTACATCTTCGTGAATCCATGCAACGATGTGAGGTGTGGCAGTAGGAATTAATTGATCACATCCTGGACAGCGATAAGGTTTAGACGAACTAGAACCTGTGATTTTGCGGACGGTATATATTCCCTCATCGTGTTCTTCCACTGATTCAAATGAATGACCCACCTCGCGCTCAGGTTCGCTACGGCGCGACCCTTTCGGGTGATTTCGACGGGGGCTCACGCTCACATTCTTCCACTCATTGATTCTGGGATTCGCCCATGTGGGGTAATTAGGGCAAGATTTCCTCATGAGCTCGTCTGCAATATCTATTCAAGGTCTCACGAAGAACTATGGCGATTTTGCAGCGGTGGATGGCATAAATCTGGAAGTCTCCTATGGAGAAATCTTTGCAATCCTTGGGCCAAATGGTGCCGGAAAGACAACAACGGTTGAAATTCTCGAAGGCTATAGGGACCGAGATGGTGGAAAGGTCACCGTACTCGGGGAAGATCCCGGCAACCTTGGCGAAAAGACATATTCGTGGAGAGAGCGCATCGGAATTGTTCTCCAAAGCACGAGTGATTCTGAAGATTTAAGCGTTCGAGAAACGATTCACCACTTCGCACGGTACTACTCGCATCCAAAGGATCCCGAGAGCGTGATAGCTCTGACGGGATTATCTGAAAAAGCAGATGCAAGAGTCCACACACTCTCAGGCGGTCAGCGGCGCAGACTCGATGTCGCCCTCGGAATCATTGGTTCTCCAGAACTGCTCTTCCTCGATGAACCCACAACAGGCTTTGACCCAGAAGCAAGGCGCGCATTCTGGGATCTCATTCGCNCCCTTCGAAAAGAAGGAACAACGATTCTTCTTACAACGCACTACCTTGACGAGGCCGAGGCGCTCGCAGATCGCGTTGCCGTCATTGTCGCTGGAAAGATTCTCGAGATTTCATCTCCAGAAACCCTCGGTAATCGTCATTTGGCTCAAGCAAGAATTACATGGCTTGAAGGCGGGCAACAACGTGAGCTTCTCAGCAATAATCCAGCAGGTGAGGTAGCCACCATTGCAGCGAGAATGGGTGGAGAAATTCCTGAACTCCAAGTTATTCGCCCAAGTCTTGAAGATATCTATCTCACCATGATTGGAGAAGATCGATGAATATCCTTCGCCTGGGCTTCCTTCGTGGCGCTCTTGAAATAAAGCAATTTCTTCGTCAGCGAGAATCTGTTGTATTTACGATTCTCTTTCCTGTCATGCTTCTCTTTATCTTTGGATCGGTCTTTAAAAATACGATTGCTCCTGGCGTAAAATTTAGTCAATACTTTGTTGCGGGCATGATTGCCTCTGGACTTGTGAACTCTGGATTCCAACAGTTAGCGATAATGATTCCCATCGAACGTGATGCCGGAACGTTAAAGCGCCTACGCGGAACCCCCATGTCGCCCGCCTCCTACTTTATTGGAAAAGCAATTCTTGTTACCGCATCCACCGTCATCCAAATTGCCCTTCTTATGGGAATTGGAATTGCAATGTTTGGACTTCATGCACCTTCATCGCCTGAAAAATGGATACGCTTTCTCTGGTTAATTATCATCGGTAGTACATGCACAACCGCGCTAGGTATCGCCTTCTCTGCAGTCCCAAAGAACGGTCGAGGTGCATCCGCCGTGGTCTCTCCTATCGTTATTATTTTGCAATTCTTCAGCGGAGTCTTCTTTGTATTTACTCAACTTCCAAAATGGATGCAGGAATTCGCAGCTATTTTTCCGCTCAAATGGCTCACTCAGGGAATGCGATCAGTCTTTCTCCCAGACAGTTTTGTCCACCAAGAGGTGGCAAAGTCTTGGGAAATTGGTCGAACTGCGCTCGTACTTCTCATCTGGACTGTTATCGGAATTCTTTTTTCGATTAAGAAATTTAAGTGGACAAATAGATGAAGAAGGCGCGCTCTCTCGTTTTATTACTTTCCTTATGTGCAATCTTCTCAATCTGTTCCATCTTTTCCGTGTGCTCAACATCTACTTTTGCCGCAACAACAAAAGCCTCTCCTAAACCTGTCGCGAAAAGCACTTCGAAGGCGTCAATAAAGCCAACGGTAAAAAGCACAAAAAGGCCCGTTGTAAAGCGAAAAGTTTACGTTCCAAAGAAGGTAAAGCCTTCGCCGTCGCCAAAACCAGTCTGGCCTCCAAAAGCATTTGTTGAAAATAATGGGGTTTATGCTCGAGTGCCAAGTGGAACCGAACTCGTGGGTCTACTTTCAGCAAAGACGACCCTTGCAAAGACTGTTCAGGCTTGTGAGGCAAGTGCTTGCGGTGCTGTCTACATCGCATCCTCAACCGACTGTACGTGGTGGGAAGTGACAGCAAATGTATTTGGTCCCAGTTATGCCGACATCACAAATTATGTGACATATGGATCTCTTCGAACTCTCGTGCCGGGAACAAGCGCACATGTTGTTACGCCAGTTTTTCTCGTCTCTACCGAGCCTCTCATCCCTAATGAAGATCTCATCCTCCAAACTCTAGGAATAAAGAAGGACAAGTTCTATAACTTGATTGCTCTTGGGCAGAGTCTTCGTCAGATTGCTGGAGCAAAAATCAACGTTGTGGTGAGCGCGATTGCCGCAGCAGAGAAAAAAGATATCGCTCAACGATTAGCTGCGGGAACGATTTCATCGGCTCAAGCGCAAGATCAGATTGAGGGAATACCGGCGCGGGNTTCCAACGAACTTACTTCTTACAATCTTACGGTTGGCGGAATCAATGTAAAGTGCTGGATAAGTTCGCCCACCGAAACTATTCCAAGTACCGTGTACAGCCCAACTTCAATCCGCTAGCGATTTGCTCCAGGAACCCATAAAACGTCGCCTTGCTCTTTGTTGCAAACGCGAGCTAGTACGAAGAGAAGATCCGATAGACGATTGAGATACTTTGCTGTTAATGGATTAACGCCTCCGCCAAATGCATGAATTGCGTTCCAGGTTGAACGCTCTGCACGTCGCACAACTGTACGAGATGTGTGAAGAAGAGCAGCTCCGGGAGTTCCTGAAGGTAATACAAATGAACGAAGTTCAGCGAGATCTGCATTGTATGAATCAATTTGCGCTTCAAGATAATCGATCTGGGATTCAAGGACGCGAAGTGGCTCAATCTTTGGCTCATCAATTACTGGTGTACATAAATCTGCACCAACATCGAAAAGATCATTTTGGATACGTATCAAAAGAGATCGGATAGATTGATCCTCGATTGCGCCAAGTGCGAGCACAACTCCAATAGATGAATTTGCCTCGTCCACTGTGGCATATGCTTCAAGGCGAGGGTCGTTTTTTGATGTACGACTCATGTCTCCAAGTGATGTAGTTCCATCGTCGCCAGTTTTTGTGTAGATACGTGTCAGATTAACCATGTCTCCAGCCTATTAGATGCCGTTAGAATAAGCACATGAGCAGCGGCGAGCCTTTAGCATTTGAGATACATGGCCCTGCCCGCCTCCAGGGTTCTGTGACGCTTTCGGGAGCGAAGAATTCTGCCCTGAAGCTCATGGCTGCCTCACTTCTTGCAGCCGGAAAAACTACCCTTCACAATGTTCCGGGAATTGCTGATGTCGAGATTATGTCGGATCTACTTCGCAGTCTTGGCTGCACCGTGGAATATCAAAGCGAGAGCCAAACGCTGACAATTGATGTTCCACAAACACCAGGCCATCGCGCTGAGTACAATCTTGTTCGCAAACTTCGTGCATCTATCAATGTCCTAGGGCCACTTCTTACTCGCCTCGGTAGAGCTGAAGTAGCNCTCCCCGGAGGCGACGCCATTGGTTCTCGTGGATTAGATTTTCATATAAAAGGGTTACAAGACCTGGGTGCAGAAGCACACTCTGAACATGGGTATGTGATTGCATCGGCTCCAGATGGGCTTGTCGGCGCAGATATTTCCCTTAACTTCCCAAGCGTTGGTGCAACGGAAAATATAATGACCGCCGCCGTTTTAGCCCGTGGCGTTACAACGATTGACAACGCCGCACGTGAACCTGACGTAGTGGATCTTGGGGAATTTCTCAATTCAATGGGTGCAAAGATTGAGGGCCTTGGCTCATCACTTATCACCATCACCGGCGTCACAAAACTTTCTCCCACAGCACACGCAACGCTACCTGATCGAATTGTTGCGGGAACTTGGGCTTTTGCAGCCGTTATGACAAGAGGNGATATCACCATCATCGGTGGCCGTGAAGATCATCTTGAAATTCCGCTCGATAAACTTGTGCAGGCCGGAGCCGTTGTCACCACAACCACAAATGGTTTTCGCGTAAAGATGGATCGCAGACCTACCGCTGTCGATATCGTGACTCTCCCCTACCCTGGTTTCCCAACCGATCTTCAGCCTATGGCGATTTGCATGAATGCAATTGCTGAAGGGCATTCGATGGTGACAGAAAATGTCTTCGAAGGGCGCTTTATGTTTGTGAATGAATTGAAGCGACTAGGTGCAAACATCACAGTCGATGGCCATCACGCTTCTATTACTGGCATTCCAGAGCTTTCAGGCGCTCCTGTTGTTGCAACCGATATTCGCGCTGGGGCTGGGTTGGTTCTAGCAGGACTTGTAAGTGAAGGCACAACAATCGTAGAAGAGGGCTTCCATGTTGATCGTGGATATACCCACTTTGCAGAAAACCTCCGCACCTTGGGTGCGCCGGTTTTGCGAATTACTGAATAACTTTATTCTGAAGCTTGTCCAAGAACTGAAACGCGGTTCTTAGAGACTGATAGAAATCCACCATTAATAGTGAATTCAACCTTTTCTCCGCCCACCACTTTGATTTCAACTTTTCCATCGACCAGTACTCCAAGAAGTGGCGCGTGGTCAGGCAGGATTCCGATATCTCCTTCGAGAGTACGGGCTGAAACCATCGTTGCTTCACCAGACCAGACGCGCTTGTCCGGTGAGACTACTTCAACAGTGAGACTGTGAGATGTCGATGACATTTAAATTATGCCTTAGCCAATTCAGCAGCCTTGCGCTCTACATCCTCGAGTCCGCCACACATGAAGAATGCCTGCTCTGGAACGTGATCGTACTTTCCGTCGGCTAGCGCTTCGAATGCTTCAATTGTCTCTGAAAGTGGTACGAAAGATCCATCGATACCTGTGAAGACCTTTGCAACGAATGTGTTCTGTGAAAGGAAGCGCTGGATACGACGAGCGCGACCAACCAAGATTCGATCTTCTTCAGATAGTTCATCGATACCCAAAATCGCGATGATGTCTTGGAGGTCCTTGTAACGCTGCAAGATCTGCTTCACACGGTTTGCAACGCGGAAGTGATGTTCTCCAATGTAGCGAGGATCCAAAATACGTGATGTCGAGTCAAGTGGATCCACCGCTGGATAGATACCAAGTTCTGAAATTGGACGAGACAACACTGTTGTTGCATCCAAGTGAGCAAATGTTGTGTGAGGAGCTGGGTCGGTGATGTCATCGGCAGGAACATAAATAGCCTGCATAGATGTAATCGAGTGACCACGTGTTGAGGTAATTCGCTCCTGCAACTGACCCATTTCATCTGCAAGTGTTGGCTGGTAGCCCACAGCTGATGGCATACGTCCTAGAAGTGTTGATACTTCAGAACCTGCTTGAGTAAAGCGGAAAATATTGTCGATGAAGAGGAGAACATCCTGCTTTTGAACATCGCGGAAGTATTCAGCCATGGTGAGCGCTGAAAGAGCAACGCGAAGACGAGTTCCAGGTGGTTCATCCATTTGACCGAAGACCAAGGCGGTCTTATTGATAACGCCAGTCTCTGTCATTTCAAGGAAGAGGTCGTTTCCTTCACGAGTACGCTCACCAACGCCGGCGAATACAGATACACCACCGAAGTTTTCAGCTACGCGATAAATCATTTCCTGAATCAAAACTGTCTTACCAACACCAGCTCCACCAAAGAGACCAATCTTTCCACCGCGAACATATGGTGTGAGAAGGTCGATAACCTTGATGCCCGTTTCAAACATTTCCGTCTTTGATTCGAGTTGATCGAATGCAGGCGCTGTGCGGTGGATAGGCCAACGCTCTTTAACATCAAGTGATGAAGTTGGAACGTCGAGAGATTCTCCGAGGGNGTTGAATACGTGTCCCTTTGTGACATCACCAACTGGAACTGAGATTGGTGCGCCAGTGTCTCTCACTTCAGAACCACGGACCATTCCGTCTGTTGGTTGCATCGAAATAGCGCGGACGAGGTTGTCGCCGATGTGTTGCGCCACTTCGAGAGTCAATGTGCGCTTCTCGCCTGAGAGCGTGACATCTACCTTGAGGGCGTTGAAGATTGCTGGCATCGCATCGGATGGGAATTCAATATCCACCACCGGTCCGATTACGCGAGCAACGCGGCCATATTTAGTCGCTTCAGTAGTTTGAGTCATTATTCGCTCCCTGCGCTAGCTGAGGCAAGCGCATCTGCGCCGCCAACAATTTCACTGATTTCTTGTGTAATTTCTGCCTGACGTGCTGCGTTAGCAAGTCGGGTCAAAGATTTAATGAGTTCATCAGCATTATCTGTAGCTGACTTCATCGCGCGACGACGTGCTGCATGCTCAGAAGCTGCAGATTGCAACATCGCGTTAAATACTCGAGCTTCAACATAGCGAGGTAGAAGTGAATCAAGCNCCTCTGCTGGGTTTGGTTCGAATTCATAGGCTGGCAAGAGTCCTGTTGGCTTTTCAGAAGCATCCAATTGAAGTGGAAGCATTTGTGAAGCGACTGGCTCCTGCGTGATCATTGATTTAAATGTCGTGTACACAATATGAATCTCATCGATATCTCCAAGAAATTCATTTGTGAGCGCCACAGAAACTTCGCGAGCATTCTCAAATGTTGGGTTATCCGAGAAGCCAGTCCAAGAACCGGCGATTGAGCGATTACGAAACTTGTAGAAATTAACTGCCTTGCGACCAACGAGAAATGAGCTCACTTCAAGACCACGCTCTTTGAGGGAAGCAGTCAAAATATCGCCTTGCTTAATAGCTGCGTTGGAATATGCNCCAGCCATACCGCGGTCTGCGGCAATCACCAACACGGCTGCGCGACGTGCATTGACATGCTGTGTCGTCAGTGGGTGATCTGTTGATGAATATGTCGCTACAGCTGCAACGGCATTGGTAATCTCATTCGCATATGGAGATGAAGCAGCCACACGTTGTTGCGCCTTGACGATACGAGAAGCAGAAATCAACTCCATTGCTTTCGTAATCTTCTTAGTCGCCTTGACGGAGCGCATCCGTCGGCGATAGACGCGAAGTTGGGCACCCATGAGTTAGTTCTTGACCTCTGAGCTCTTGAACTGAGTCTTAAACGATGTCACTGCTGCATCAAGTGCTGCAACGGTGTCGTCTGTGAGTTCACGAGTGTTTGAGATGACATCCATGATTGATGAATGTTCACGAGCCACGTACTCAAGAAATTCAGATTCAAAGCGGCGGATATCAGCAACAGGAATCGAGTCCATCTTGCCTGTGGTACCTGCCCAGATTGAAACAGCCATGCGCTCAACAGAGTATGGGCTGTATTGACCTTGCTTCAATAGTTCAACCATTCGCGCACCGCGCTCAAGTTGTGCTTTTGATGCTGCATCAAGATCGGAACCAAAAGCTGCGAATGCTTCGAGTTCACGGTACTGAGCAAGATCAAGACGCAAACGTCCAGCAATCTTCTTGATCGCCTTTGTCTGCGCAGAACCACCGACGCGAGAAACTGAAATACCTACGTTAATCGCGGGACGAACGCCTGCGTTAAAGAGATCTGTTTCAAGGAAGCACTGTCCATCAGTAATCGAAATTACGTTTGTAGGAATAAAGGCAGAGACATCATTTCCCTTTGTTTCGATGATTGGAAGGCCAGTCATAGAACCGCCACCGAGTTCATCTGAAAGCTTTGCGCATCGCTCGAGCAAACGTGAGTGTAAGTAGAAAACGTCGCCTGGGTACGCTTCGCGACCTGGTGGACGGCGAAGCAAAAGTGATACCGAACGATAAGCCTCAGCTTGCTTGGAGAGGNCATCAAAAATAATGAGAACGTGTTGTCCGTTGTACATCCAGTGCTGACCAATTGCAGAACCTGTGTATGGAGCCAAGTACTTGAAGCCAGCTGGGTCTGATGCTGGAGATGCGACGATTGTTGTGTATTCCATTGCACCGGCTTCTTCAAGAGCGCCCTTAACAGAAGCAATTGTTGAACCCTTTTGACCGATAGCTACATAAATACATTTAACTTGCTTCTTTGGATCCCCGCTCTTCCAGTTTTCTTTCTGGTTGATGATGGTATCGATAGCGATCGCAGTCTTACCGGTTTGACGGTCTCCGATGATGAGCTGGCGCTGTCCGCGTCCAATAGCTGTCATCGCGTCAATCGCCTTAATACCTGTCTGCATTGGCTCTTTAACTGGTTGGCGCTGAACAACAGATGGTGCCTGCAATTCAAGAGCACGTGTTGCCTCTGCTTTGATCTCNCCCTTGCCATCAATTGGGCGTCCAAGTGGATCAACAACGCGACCAAGGAATCCATCGCCGACTGGAACAGAGAGAATTTCACCCGTACGACGAACAGTTGTTCCTTCTTCAATGCCGGTGAATTCACCCAAGATAACGACACCGATTTCACGAACGTCGAGGTTCAAAGCCAAACCAAGAGTTCCATTTTCAAACTTTAAAAGCTCATTTGTCATTGTTGAAGGAAGACCCTCAACGCGCGCAATACCGTCGCCTGCCTCGGTGACTACACCGATTTCATCGCGAGCTGCAGCGCCTGGGTTATATGACGCAACGTGCTTTGAAAGCGCATCGCGAATATCCTCGGGGCGGATTGTTGTATCCGACATTTCTATCTCCCTCTGTTCGTACTTATCTTTACTGGGTGAAGTAAAGAATCCTTAAACTGCGAGCGCTCTGCTCGCTTCTGCCAAACGATTACTAATGGTTCCGTCAATAACTTCATCATCAAAACGAACTTCGATGCCACCGATAACGCTGGCATCAATTTCAACAGAAATATGAACTGGCTGACCCATCTGCTTTGTGAGGGTTGAAGCCAACTTCTCACGCTGTGTTGACGTGAGTTCTACGCGACTACGGACAACTGCACGAAGGCGGTTGTGACGAGCTGTAACACCGTGGATAAAAGCAAGAAGCGTTAGCTCAATGCTTCGACGCTGTAGGACACGAACAAGCTGCTCGAGAAGACGAACAGATGATGGTTTGTACTTTCCACCAAAGATTGTCTTGATGAGTTCTGCCTTGTGATCTCCAGAATCCAACGAGCTGTTGAGCGCCTGTCTGAGGTCATTGTTTGCGACCAAAACCTTGGAGAAGGCGAAGAGTTCTTCTTCGACAGCGTCCAACAAATTATCTGTGTTTGCCGCGGTAGCTTCTGCTTCAACAGCCAACTGTTCTACTGCGTGAACGATATCTGAGGTGCGAGACCAACGAAGTGCAACTAATTGAACAACGAGGTCCATGGTCGACTTTGAAAGAGTCTTTCCAAAAAGATCATTCACAAGTGCGCTCTTTGCTACATGGTCTCGTGCAGGGTCTGTGACTGCGCGTCGAAGAGCACCTGAAGATTGCAGGGCAAGCAAAGTATTGAAAAGTTCTGTGGAAACAGCGGTGCACTCAGCAGATGAAAGGCCCTTGAGCTTCCCATCTAGTACAACGCGAATCGCCGATAAAGATTGGCGAGAGTTTCCACCGAGGTTCAACATTACTTAGCCTTCTCCTTTGAGCCAGCAGATTCCAGATCTTCAAGGAAGCGATCGACAACACGAGATTGACGAGCCTGGTCTTCTAGAGCTTCCCCAACGATCTTGGATGCAAGATCAGTTGCAAGCGAACCAACTTCTTGGCGAAGTGATGTAATCGCTGCTTGGCGCTCAGCTTCGATGGAAGCATGANCCTGTGCTGTGATGCGGGCAGCTTCTTCTTGAGCCCGTGCACGAAGATCTTCGATGATTGCAGCGCCTTGAACGCGTGCCTCTTCGCGAATCTTTGTTGCTTCACCGCGAGCGTCAGCAAGTTGAACAGTGTATGACTGCAACGCTGCTGCTGCTTCTGCCTGTGCGCGCTCTGCCTTTTCAATTCCACCTTGGATAGCTTCGGTGCGAGCTGCGAATGCTTTTTCAAACATTGGCACAACTGCCTTACGAAGTACAAGGAAGAGCAATGTGAAGGCAATAAAACCAACGATCAACTCCGCTGTATGCGGAATTAATGGATTGGCTGCTGCTTCAGCTGCAAACCTAGTTTTCACTAAAACTCCTAATTACAAATTAGAGAACGAATGCGAGAACGAGACCGAATAGTGCAAGCGCTTCAGCAAGTGCGAATCCGAGGAACGCGATTGGCTGTAGAACGCTACGAGCTTCTGGCTGACGAGCAACGCCGTTGATGTACGCAGCGAAGATCAAGCCTGTTGCAATTGCAGGTCCGATAGCTGATAGGCCATAACCGACCAGGTTGAGTGTGCCTTTCATTGTGGTGCCTTTCTGTAGGTGGTGCGTTTTATTTTTAGTAGAACGTATTAATGCTCATCTGACAGCGCGCCAGCAATGTAGAGCGCTGATAGAAGAGTAAAGATGTATGCCTGTAAGCATTGGACCATGAATTCAAAGAATGTCATGACAATGCCTAGGGTGAAAGAGAATGGAGCAACAAGCTTGAGTCCGATGACTCCCTTGATGAGGTGATCTCCACCCATGATAAAAACAAGAAGAAGAAGGTGTCCGGCAAACATATTTGCAAACAAACGCAATGAGAGCGTGAGTGGACGAACTAAGAAAAATGTTGCAATTTCGATCGGAGTAAGAAGAACATAAACGGCCTTTGGGACGCCAGGCATAAATGCGATGCCCTTGAGGTAATGACCAAGTCCTTGCTTCTTTATACCAACCCAATGAAAAACGATAAATGGAAATGCAGCCAAGACATATGGGAATGAAACGTGCGACATTGCAGGGAATTGCAAGAGCGGCACGATTCCAAAGATGTTATTGGTCAAGATAAAAGTAAAGAGNGAAAAAAGTAGTGGAACAAAGCGCATGAACTCAGCGCCAATGATTTCCTTGCCGAGGTCGTTGCGGACAAATCCGTAGATGAGCTCTCCAGCAAATTGAAGCTTTGATGGAACGACAGCTGCCTTGCGGGATGCTGCGATAAAAAAGACTGAGATAAGAATGACCGACAAAAAGACAAGAAGAATTGNCTTTGTGGTGAACTCACTATTTCCAAAAGCTGGAGGGAGGTTGAAGTCGGCTGTGCTCGGTGGGACAAAGCCACCTTCGAAAGCAAAAGCTCGCACGCTTACTCCTTGAAAAATAGGAATCTTGGGAAGACGGTGGAACCCTATTAGTTATTGTGGGAAAGTTAAAATCCCCTGAGGGTGTGAGACCCGTAACGCGGCAGAGTTGCGGTGAGCGCTCAGGCGCGAGAGCTATTCCTTAACGAATCGGAGCCAGACCAGGTACAAAGAGGCCCCCATGCCCAGTAAAAAGCCCACGAGCATGAACCAGTGGTTTCTGTGCATGACCCAATGGTCTAAAGCCGCCCCAATTCCGCCCCAGACCAACAGGCCGGAAAGCAGATAACCGAAGATCGACCACATTGCGCCTTCTTCATTACTTCTGGCCATCGCCGCCTCCTGTTGTAGAGCTGGAACTGCTGGAGGGNAATGGTAGCCCCAAACGAAGTTTTAAAAAGGCCCGGATCTCTCCCCCAAGCCATGCTGCAGTGATCGCTAAAGCTGTGACGGCAAATGCAGGACGGTTCACATTTTCTGGGGTCGTCGTCTTTGTGACGATGACCAAAAATGCACCCATAAAGAGAATCTTCGCGAAATACGAGAACATCGCCAGCGACATAACGGCAATGGGATCTAGATTTTTTGAGAGCTGATTAATTATTAAATGGATTGAAAAGAAAATGATGACAGTTGCACTCGCCATAAGTGCGCCCCATAACCCCGGTGTGTGACGAATCATGGCCGAACCGATTGTGCACAGAATGGCGACTACAACCGAAGGGATGAGGGCACCTTTCCAGAGTGATCCTTCTGCAGAATTAGACATGTGTTGCAACCCGTTTCTCTTCCGAATTCTTTCTCGCCGTATCGCCCATCATGGCTAGTGAGAATGCAAGCATCCCNCATGCAACAACAAGGGCAATCCACAAAGGAGCAAAAGCTGCGATCACTGTTGGAATTGCAAACATGGCAGTCCATGTATACAAAATAAAGGTTGTACGGCGATGAGAGTTTCCCATCGAAAGTAATCTGTGATGAAGGTGTTCGCGGTCTGCAGCAAATGGTGAACGTCCGGCGCGAAGTCGTCGAACAATTGCCATGCCAAGATCTAAGAGCGGAATTGCAAGAATGGTGAATGGCAAAAGAAGGGGCAGGAATGTGCTCCGAGAACTTGATTGCGAAATCGCATTCAGATCAATCTGTCCAGTAAGCGTTATTGCAGAAGCGGCGAGCAAGAGTCCAAGCAACATTGCACCGGAGTCCCCCATAAATATCTTTGCAGGATGAAAATTATGCGGAAGAAAGCCAATGCAGATTCCGACCAAAATTGCGGTAATGAGAGAAGGGGCTCCAGCTCGATTAAATCCATTTACTACCGCCAGGATGTAAGAAAAGATGAAGAAAGCGGTCGCACAAATTGCCACGATTCCTGTGGCCAATCCATCAAGACCATCGACAAAGTTCACGGCGTTAATGACAAGCATGACAAAGATGACTGTCACAACTTGGCCAATAGCTGGAGGAAGCGTCAGTATGCCGTTAATAGGGAGCCATAGAATTTGAACGCCATGTAGAAGCAATATTCCGGCTGCAAGTGCTTGACCCGCTGACTTAGTAATTGCATCTAAATCAAAGCGATCATCGAGGGCGCCAAGTAGCATGATGAAAGTTCCGGCCAGAAATATTCCTTGAGCCTCACGGCCAAATGATTTACTGACAAGCGGCAAGTGGCTGACAACAATCATTGTGACCGACATTGATGCCCACATCGCGAGCCCACCCCAGCGAGGTGTTGTGGATTTATGGACATCTCTTTCGCGAATTTTCATAAAGGCTCCCGATTGCATCGCAAAGCGAGCAACCCAAGGTGTTATGAGAAAACAGATGGTGGCCGCAAAGCTGGCTGTAAGAAGATATTCGCGCATGAATGAACCGAATCAGCTCTTTCTTTTATGCACGTGGATAGACAGGAAATTTTGCAGTGAGGGAGTGCACATCGTTACGGATTGCCGCAGCCTTTGATTCGTCTGAACCATCCTTGATGGCGCGACCGATGAGGGATGCAATCTCCTTCATTTCACCAACTCCCATGCCTTGGGTTGTTGTTGCTGCAGTTCCGACACGAATACCACTTGTGACAGCAGCAGTCTCAGGATCAAAGGGGATGGAATTTTTATTCAGAGTAATTCCTGAAAGACCGCAACGCTCATCAGCGAGCTTTCCATTTATGCCAGTTCCTCGAATATCCATGAGAGCCAGGTGTGTTTGTGTTCCGCCTGAAACGGCGCGCATCCCCTCGGTTTCTAACGCTGACGCAAGAGCCTTTGCATTCTCAATAACTTTCTTTGCATACGCCTGATAGGCAGGTTGTGCTGCTTCTTTCAGCGCGATCGCTTTACCTGCAACGGCGCTCATAATTGGTCCGCCCTGCATTCCGGGGAAAACAGCCTTGTCCAGCGCTGCAGCGTGCTCAGCTTTGGAGAGAATCATTCCGCCTCGTGGACCACGGAGAACCTTGTGTGTAGTGAACGAGACAACATCTGCATAAGGAACTGGTGAAGGAATTGCCTTTCCTGCAACAAGACCAATGAAGTGAGCTGCATCTACCCACATGATTGCGCCAACTTCATCGCAAATCTTTCGAACTGTCTCGAAATCAATCAAACTTGGGTAGGCAGTTGCACCCGTACAAATCATCTTAGGCTTATGTTGAATTGCAAGATCGCGAAGTTCGTCATAATCAATTAACTCGTTATCTTGGCGAACGCCATAGGAAACAATGTTGTACCACTTACCGGAAAAGTTAACTTTTGCACCATGTGTCAGGTGCCCACCATGTGGCAACGACATTGCAAGGACTGTATCTCCAGGATTCGTGAAAGCTTTGTATACAGCGACGTTTGCTGAAGCGCCTGAGTGTGGCTGTAAGTTTGCATGTTCTGCGCCAAAAAGGTCTTTCGCGCGATCAATTCCGATTGTTTCCACTTTGTCTACTTCTTCGCAGCCACCGTAATAGCGCTTTCCTGGATAACCCTCTGCATACTTATTGGAAAGTGTTGATCCAAGTGCAGCAAGAACAGATGGCGATGTGAAGTTTTCACTCGCAATAAGCTGGAGATTCTTTCGTTGGCGATCGAGTTCAGTGAGAAGGAGAGATGCAATATCGGGATCTTGAGAAGAAAGCGCATCGAAATCTGGGCCAAAGAAAGTTGTCATGGCGCAAGCCTAGAGCGTGGGGGCGGAAATATGAGAAACAACCGCTGAGAGCTGCAAAAATGTGATGGCCGACTCCCGGACAATCTCCAATCCTGAGATTCCATTACGCACCACCGTGGATGAACCACCGAGGGAAAGGGCGCCTTCATCGACATAGATCCCCACATCAGATGGAAGGGCTGGAACATAATTGATATCACTTGTTGGTGGTCGACCAGCAACGGATGCAGATGCGATAGCCACAGGGCCGCTCTCTTGTAATACTTCCAAAAGAAATGAATGCGACGGAATGCGAAGTGCAAACTCATCGAGAGAGCCGCCGTCACCTAGATCCCAACTTAAACCTTGCTGTGGTTTCACCAAAAGAGTCAGGGGGCCTGGCCAAAATTTTTCTGCAAGAAGATGCGCATCAGTATCGAAGTTTCGAGCAACGCCTTTTGCTGTAGCAATTTCTCCTATGAAGACTTGGCATGCCGTCCCAGGATCCGTTCTCCGAATTGCATGGATTCGCTCTACCGCTGAAGTATTAAATGCATCTGCAACATAAATGTATCCATTTTCAGATGCAAGAACAGCCACATCACCACTTCGAAGATTTCGAAGGACTGCCTCTTTTACAGCACTTCGATCTTCACCAGAAAGTGTCAGAAAATCTCCCACTGAATTAGCCTAGCTCTTCTAATTTGCGAGCGATAGAACCGTCAACGAGGGCGTGAATCAACGTTCCGACTTCTGAATATTCCTCAGAAATAATTTCACCGCGCTCGTGAATTGCCGAGACGAGATCCCCTCGCTGAAATGGGATTGTTACGGAGACTTCGATGCGAGGCTTGGGAAGCGAGGATTCGACTGCCTTAATAAGAGTTTCCATGCCAAAACCAGTTCGCGCGGAGAATGCAAAACTGTTTTTCTCCTCTCGAAGGAGCTGCATCAAAACTTCAGGCAAGGCGATATCAGCTTTATTGATGGCGATAATTTCGGGAATATCTCCCCCACCAATTTCATTGATGACTTCACGAACTGCACGAATCTGTTCGCGAGGGTCTGGGTGGGAACCATCAACTACGTGGACTATGAGATCAGATTGTGAGACTTCCTCCAAGGTTGATTTGAATGCTTCAACAAGTTGGTGTGGAAGATGTCGAACAAATCCGACCGTATCTGAAAGGGTGAATATGCGCCCGTCATGGGTCGTCGCTTTTCGCACCGTTGGATCCAACGTTGCAAAGAGTGCGTTCTCTACAAGAACCCCAGCATTCGTTAAGCGATTCATTAAAGAAGATTTACCAGCATTTGTGTAGCCGGCAATAGCAACGGAAGGGATATTGTTTTTCCGACGCTCCTGGCGCATCGTGTCACGAGCGGTCTTCATCTCTTTAATTTCTCGGCGAAGTTTTGCCATCTTGTCGTTAATGCGACGTCTATCAGTTTCTATCTTTGTTTCGCCGGGTCCGCGTCCACCAATGCCGCCAGCTTGACGTGAGAGGGAATCNCCCCAGCCACGAAGACGAGGCAAGAGGTATGACATCTGGGCTAATTCAACCTGCGCTTTTCCTTCGCGAGATTTTGCGTGTTGGGCGAAAATATCGAGGATGAGCGCCGTGCGATCAATGACTTTAACTTTTACCTTTTGTTCAAGAGTACGTAGCTGTGCTGGAGAAAGTTCTCCGTCGCAAACGACTGTATCTGCGCCTGTGGCTGTAACGATTTGTCGTAACTCTTCAACTTTTCCTGAACCAATAAATGTTGCTGAATCAGGAGTACTTCGGCGCTGAATGATTCCATCCATCACTTCAGAACCGGCTGTCTCTGCAAGAGCAGCAAGCTCTTTCAGGGAATTTTCAGCATCAACTGAAGTTCCATCTGTCCAAACACCTACGAGTACAACCTTCTCCAATCGGAGCTGGCGATATTCGGCGTCTGAAATATCTTGAAGCTCGGTTGATAATCCGGCAACACGACGAAGAGCTTGGCGATCCTGAAGATCTTGTTGATTGCTCTCTTCGTACTGTGCATCACTCTCTGCTGCATCAAATTCCGCTGCTGCCATTGCTGATTCGCGCAGCAATTGATCAATATCTAAATCGAGGGGCTCATCTTTCACAGATATTTGCTCACATCATGGTCCTCGAGAATAACCGCTGGTCCAATAAGTGTCGCATTGCTATGTCCATCTGTATTAACAACGAGACGACCACCTGGAGGATTTATCACCCAATGCGAGGGAAGTGACTTTTTTGTTTTCAATGTTGCTGCCAGGGCAACAGCACAAGTGCCTGTGCCGCAGGATTGAGTCTCTCCANCCCCCCTCTCGTGAACGCGCATAGAAAGTTCGCCGTTCTCTAAAATCTGAACAAATTCAACATTGACGCCCTCGGGATATGCATCGCGTGGTTCAACGAGTGGAGCGGCAAGTAAATCCCCTGCTTCGGAAATGTCTTCTACAAAAACAACAGCATGAGGATTCCCGACATTTATGTTAAAAGCCGGCCAGGACTTTTCGCCAACAGTCACTGCAACTTCCGGATATTCATCATCGAGGAGCGCGTGGCCCATATTTACAGAAATATCATCATCGCTGGGTGCCGCAAGAAAACGCATTCCCGCTCGAGTGTCGATTCCGAATATTCCCTCAGGCTGGTGACCTCGTTCGACGAGATATCTGGCCATCACGCGAATACCATTTCCACACATTTCTGCAAGTGAGCCATCTGCATTGCGATAATCCATAAACCATTTGCCACCGCGTTTGATGATTTTTATCAGACCATCAGAACCAATACCAGTCTTTCGATTACAAATTCGAGCAACCTGGTCGGGNGAGATATCGATCTGATCCTCAGGGTCAAAGATCAACACAAAATCATTGTGCGTTCCGTGTCCGTAGGTACCAATCATGATTTGATGATAGAGGTTAAAACGCGGTCAAGGCGAACTTGTGGGCTTGTCGGCTCGAGCCATTCAATCCGCGCATCGCGGGTGAACCAGGTTTCTTGGCGTCGCGCATATTGGCGGGTTGCAATTTTTGTATCAGTTTTTGCATCCACGCTGAGGCCGAGACTTTCAGAAATAATCTGGGCATACCCAAGCGCAGCTTGCGCTGTTTTACCCTCGAGAAGTCCTTCGTCGATGAGTTTTTCAACTTCTGCGACAAGGCCAAGCTGCCACATCTTTTCAACTCGCATATCGATGCGTTCATCAAGAGTCGAACGATCCATTCGAAGCCCAAATTGCTGGGCCTTCGGATAGCGAGTGGAATCTTGCCGTGGAAGATTTGCAGTGAATGGNTTTCCAGTAATTTCAATTACTTCAAGCGCTCGGACAACACGGCGAATATTTTCTTTTGGAATGGCCATCGCAGCGGCCGGATCCAGCGTCAAAAGCTTTTTGTGAAGCGCTTCTCCCCCAATCTCGCCAGCTTCTGCTTCGATTTTTGCACGAACGAGAGGATCAGTTTCTGGGAAATTGAGATCATCCAAGATTGCTTTTATGTAAAAGCCAGTTCCACCAACTACGACAACGGGCTTGCCTGCAGCGAGAAGTTCATCAATTTTATTTCGAGCAACTTCTTGGTACCAGGAAACTGTGACATCAGTTTTCACATCCACAATATCCAAGAGATGATGAGGGATATTTAGACGTTCTTCAAGTGAAAGCTTTGCCGTGCCTATATCCATACCCCGATAAAGTTGCATGGAATCAGCGCTAACGATTTCTGCGCCGATTTCTTTTGCGACTCCGACTGCTAGCTCACTTTTTCCTGTTGCCGTTGCACCACAAATGACTATCAGGGTCATGAGCCGTGGATTAATTTCAATTTTTGAAGTGAGGGCATACCAATCATGATGGGTTCTGGACCGATTTCAGCAATACGCGCTTCATGGGCATCACCGCCTCGAGTTGGACGAATGGATTCAATCTCTCCTGCAATCATAAAGTTAGGAGCTGCAGAGGNGATTTTTCCTGTGACAATATCGCCGGGGCGAGCCTGAATTCCTTCGGGCATGTGAACAAGGCGAAAATCGGGAGTTCGTGTATCGCGATTTTCTGTAACGAGAAGTTCATAGCTCTTACCAATCGAAGAGTCATTTATCTCTTCTGAGATTCTCTGCTGGGCAATGTGAAGGCGGCCGTAACGATCAGCCATGACATCGTCGGCTATTTGATCCGGCATTGTTGCAGCTGGCGTTCCTGGTCGCTTTGAATATTGGAATGTATATGCAGCGGTAAACCGAGCTTCTTCGACAACTTCAAGTGTTTGAACAAAATCGCTTTCNCTCTCACCTGGGAAGCCAACGATAATGTCCGTTGTGATGCCCGCATGCGGAATCTCTTTGCGGACACGGTCGATGATGCCCATATATTTCTCACGTCGATACGAGCGACGCATCGCCTGCAAAATCGTATCCGAGCCAGATTGCAGTGGCATATGAAGGTGTGGCATCACCGATGGTGTCTCTGCCATTGCGGCAATTACATCATCGGTAAAGTCACGCGGATGCGGCGACATAAAGCGCAAACGCTCAAGTCCATCGACGCATCCAACCTGACGAAGGAGNGAAGCAAATCCACCTTGCTTATACGCATTCACATTCTGACCGAGCAAAGTAATTTCGACAACGCCTTGTTCGACGAGTGCGCGCACTTCGGTGAGGATATCGNCCTCTTCGCGATCCTTTTCAACTCCGCGAAGTGATGGAACGATGCAAAAAGTACATGTGTTGTTGCAGCCGACCGAGATTGATACCCACGCGCTGAAGGCTGAGTGACGACGTGAAGGAAGCGTCGACGGAAAATGTTCCAGTGCTTCCTTTATTTCGACTTGGGATTCTTCCTCGATGCGAGCTCTTTCAAGCAATGCAGGAAGTGAGCCGATGTTATGCGTTCCAAAGACGACATCGACATATGGGGCGCGCTTGATGATGCTCTCTTGATCTTTTTGAGCCATGCAGCCACCCACTGCGATTTGGAATTCGCGATTCTTCTTTTTTATGGGAGCAAGAAAACTAAGACGTCCATAGAGCTTGTTATCTGCATTTTCACGAACCGCGCATGTATTAAAGACAACCAGATCTGGCTCGGTTCCCTCAAGAGCCTGGGTATATCCGGCATCAAGCAAAAGCCCAGCGATGCGCTCACTATCGTGAACATTCATCTGGCAGCCGTAGGTTTCTACGACAAATGAGCGGGTGGACATCTCCCAATCTTATTGGGAGTCAGCACCTGTTAATTCACGAATGATGCGAGATGTAAGTCCCCCCGAGAAGCCTTTACGCGAGAGAGCGCCTGAAATTCTGCTGTAAATCTTCTCTGGCTCGAGGTGGGCACATGAACGATATTTCCGTTCTGCGAGTGCGAATGCCAACTTATATTCGCTCTCATCATCAATTTCAGCGATCACTTCTTCGATAATGTCCTGAGAAACCCCTTTTGTACGAAGCTCTTGAGAGATGATGCGCTTACTCATCTTCTTCTGACGTTGGCGAGATTCCGACCAGAGCTGGGCAAACTCAAGATCATTGAGCAGCCCTTCAATCTCCAATTGATCAAGCACAGCTTCGGCAATAGATGCGTCACAGTTGCGCTTGATCAGATGGGTGTGAAGTTCAGCTCGNCTCCGAGCGCGAGGAGCGAGGGCATAGAGCGCCACATTCATCGCGTCGGAGTAAGTGAGAGTCTCTGATTCTGCCTTTGGTTTAGAAATCGACATCTGCGCCGGCTTCATCAATCGCAGCGACAAGTGCTGGATCAACTGCGGTCGGTGCGTTCATTTCGCGAATCTGCTTCTCAATATCATTTGCCAGATCAGGATTGTCGATAAGGAATGAACGAGCATTCTCCTTACCTTGTCCAAGCTGATCACCGTTATAGGTATACCAAGCTCCAGACTTCTTCACAATGCCGAGTTCAACGCCAAGATCGATGAGTGAACCTTCGCGAGAGATACCTACGCCGTAGATGATGTCGAATTCTGCTTGCTTGAATGGAGGAGCCATCTTGTTCTTCACGACCTTGACGCGAGTACGGTTTCCAACGGCATCTTGTCCATCTTTAAGAGTTTCAATTCGGCGAACATCAAGACGAATAGAGGCATAGAACTTGAGCGCCTTTCCACCTGTTGTTGTTTCAGGTGTTCCGAAGAAAACGCCAATTTTGTCACGAAGCTGGTTGATGAAGATCGCGGTGGTATTTGATTGGTGAAGTGCTCCAGTGATCTTGCGGAGCGCTTGCGACATCAAACGAGCTTGGAGACCCATATGCGAGTCACCCATCTCACCTTCGATTTCAGCGCGTGGTGTCAGTGCGGCGACGGAGTCGACAACCACGATATCAAGCGCTCCAGAACGAACCAACATATCCATAATTTCGAGAGCTTGTTCACCAGTATCTGGTTGTGAAACAAGAAGTGCATCAATATCTACACCAAGCTTGCGTGCATACTCGGGATCGAGTGCATGTTCAGCATCGATAAATGCTGCGATGCCGCCATTTCGTTGTGCATTTGCAATCGCATGAAGTGCAACGGTTGTCTTACCTGAAGATTCAGGTCCATAAATTTCTACGATGCGGCCTCGTGGCAATCCGCCAATTCCGAGAGCAACATCCAGCGCTACCGAACCAGTAGGAATAACTTCCATAATCTGTGGTCCGCGATCGCCCATCTTCATTACAGATCCCTTACCGAACTGACGCTCGATTTGGGCTAGTGCACTATCAAGGGCTTTGGCGCGATCTAGCGAGGCCTTATCTGTCTTCTCTGGCTTTTCAGCAGCCATGGTGTGAACCTTTCATCGTTCGTCTGGNTAGCCTTTCGGGCTAACGTCTCGGTCCAGAAGGTACGGAATACCACCGACGGCCTAGGGCAATGCCTGGCGGAAGTGTGGAACCGCTCTGGTTGGGTATATCCACGCGTCTGCGCGAATGGATGAATACTACCGAACATCTGTTCGAATGGGCAAGACACGCCCTAAAGGCAGATGTGGGCCTGGAATCGTGAAGCGTCAGCGTTGTGGGCGACGACAAGAAGACCATGCTCCTTAGCGACCATGGTGAGCAGATCCAGAGTTCGGTCGTGATGGGAAGAGTCTTGCGCGCTCAGGGGTTCATCCAGCAGGTAGTACGACGCTTCTTGGATGAGGGCCAGACCGACTGAGACGCGTTGTTGTTGGCCGAGGGAAAGTTCGGTGATTTTGAGATCTGCAAGAGCGTCGAGTTCAAAAGCGTCGATAACCTCCTGCGAATGTGAGGCACGAAGAGCGTGTGGAATCAGACCAAGGATTTGGGTAACAGAAAATGCTAAATCAAAGATTCTTCGTTGCGGTGCAACAGCGCGGATTCTCGATTGTTCTTTTGTCGTGAGGGTAGAGAGGNCTAAGCCATCAATAATAATTTTGCCAGAGTCAGGTTTGAGTACTCCTCCTATGAGGTTGATCAGCGTTGTCTTTCCTGCGCCATTTGCACCTGTCAAAAGTGTTGCGCCGGTGGAATTTATCGATGTGCTCAATCCCCCAAAGATTTCTTTAGTCGGACGGGAAAATGAAAGATTCTTAATCTCAATCATGATCCACCCACTGAGTTCTTTGAATTTTGAGAAGAATAATAAGAGCAGGTGCGCCGATGAGAGATGTCAAAAGCCCCAGTGGGATTTCCCGAGGCGCTGCAAGAGTTCGCGAAAGAAGATCGGCAAGTAAAAGAAGAGTAGAGCCAACGAGTGCACTTACCAGAAGCATACCTCGATGGGATGGACCGATGAGCAAGCGGACAATGTGTGGGACAAGTAAACCTAGGAAGGCAATTGCACCAACTGCACTTACAGATGCACCAACGAGAAGTGCCATGGCGACAATTGCAAGGTATCGAAGTTTTTTCGGATTAATTCCCATGAAATGCGATGTCGAATCTCCCAGGCTGTATGCGTCAAGGTCGCGGGAGATAAGAGCTGCAATGAGAATCCCACTGAAAACGAAAGGAGCGATCATCACAACAGATGAATTATTTAAAAGGGTGAGAGATCCAAAATTCCAGAAAGCCAATGATTGAACNCCTGGCTTTGGTGAAATCGTGATTAAGAGTCCAGCGACTGCAATCAATACGGCAGAAACAGCAATGCCCGTGAGGAGAAATCCATTTCCTTTGTTGGGTGTTAATAGCTGAACAAGAGTGGCTGCGGAGAGGGCAAAAAAA
>JGI24890J29729_1000289_pt1 | contig 36358 bp, 47 predicted proteins | sample FreactcultureFD7_FD_29729 | JGI IMG/M metagenome (IMG submission 29729)
TGGAGCCACCTGGCGGCCAGAATATGCACGGTCAATGACCATTACTGCCAACAGTGCCAGTGCACAGGCCGCCATTGCAAATAAATTTAAAAATGAATCAAGAAAAGCCGAAAGCCTGGCCAAGCCTGTGACAGAGTTTGAAACAGTGGTCGTAGTACCGCCCACTGCCCAGGTATTGAGAGAACTGTTGGCAACAGATTACCCAGCAGGAGTGGCCACAATTTCAGCCGACAGTGGTATAACTATAGGATTCTTCCTGCGTAGAAAAGAACAACTGCCGCCTACTGACTCACGAGTACAACAGTATATCAAAACACTGTTGCGCCAACGATTTCCCAAAGGCAAGGTAAAAGAACAAATAGCATGAGAGCCACTGATTTTGAAATTCGCAATTACGACAAACTGGATAGTATTCTAACGGAATTGTGCGAGCTGGTGGTTGCAGGACAACAACGTGATCCTGACCGTTATGGTGTGGTAGCTGCTGCAGTGCTGGATCCCGACAACAGATTGGTCCTGGGCATTAATTCACCGGGCCCAGACAAAAAACGCCGGCATGCAGAACGTGTGGCCATGTCGAACTACGAACGCCGATATGGCCAAATACCTCCGGGCAGTATCATCATAACAACCTGCAGTCCTTGCAGTGAAAGCATGGCTGAGAGAGACGGTGCCAGTTGCACGGAACTCATCAACAACAGTCCTGTACGCAAGGTATATTGTGGCTTTGAAGATCCCACACAGATTCACAGTGATCAATATCAACACAAAAAATTTCATACTGAGTGTACTAACAATCCCAAGATACATGAACTGTGTCACATGTTTGCCAGTACATTTTTAGAATATGAAGCCGAACAGTTGGATGAACTGACATTCTTGGGATCTCCGTGCACCAAAGACTGCTCAGGTCATCGTGCCGGATACAATTGGTCAAAAGGTCGTGGTAACGTGCATGCCGCGTCATGGAGTCAGAGTTTTAACAACGGAGCCGCATTAGCTGTGGCTGGCAAATAAAGAACACCCTTAGGACCGCACTAGTTGCAAAAGGTGTAGGCGGCTGCTGCCTAGTTATAAATAGATTCGCTACCTATATTAACGAAAGTGAGCATTATTTGTGCATTCTTCATTTTTTAAACGTCAAGAAAAACTATTCCTAGATAATTGGCATACAGCTGATAACTACACTCAGCAGATGTTCAGCTGGTTGCCAGACATTCGCAGCAAACTTGGAAAAACTTTTTGTTTGTTTAATATAGTTTGGCCACCGTTGAGTCTTATTGATACTGTGCCCGGCAATGTGGATACATATGTTTTACATTTTGGAACTGAATATGTAGACTGGCAATGGCTGAGTAAATTCTGTTGTAGGTTCACCAATGCCCAGGTGATATTGATCTCGGCTTATAACAACTCATTGTATGCCGAGCCCAACTTGATATTAATACAATTTAATTTTTGGCCTCAAATTTTGAAGTGGTATCAAAAAGAAAACAGTGTTCCAATTGTATCTTTAACTGGAAAAACAAAAAAAATTAGTTCTCTAGCTAATCGTGTAAGTCAATTTAGATCATATGTTTGTGCACATCTTTACAAAACTTATGATCCCAACGATTATGTTATGAGCTGGCGTGGAGTGATTGGTAAAAAAGAAGACTTATATCTATTTAATTATACCGGAAACAACAAAATTGATACAATAATTGACTATATCAAATCAACATTTTTTGATCTAAGAATACGGCCTGATGAAAAATTTATCAATGGACCTTTAAATAATCTTTTCTACGATTGGGCTGCATACACCGATTGTGTGGTAAATTGTTCCAACGAAAGTGTCAACAACTCTTTTCAGCAAACTGACCGAGGATCACATATAGTACCGGGTGCTTATTTCACTGAAAAAACTTGGAAATGTTTGTTGTCTGGCACGGCACTGCTACCAGTGGGACAATACAAAAGTTATGAAAGTTTGACCCAACAAGGTTTTAAATTTGACTATCCTTGGAATTGTGACTTTGATCAGATTTCTAAAGATATTGATAGAATAGACGCAATTTTAAGTTGTTTAGACAGTATCAAAGACATGTCAGTAGAATTTTTAAAATCACATACTCAAGATAGCAATATACACAATAGAGAACATATATTAAGTGGTAATTATTATAATCAAGAAAATTTGGTTAACTTAAACAATGTACAAAAATTTATTGACAATAGTAAATGAAAAGATTGATTACATTTGGTTGCAGTTTTTCCAAAGATAACTATCAACTGACTTGGCCAAATTTACTGGCCAGTCATTTAGGATTAGTGTTGGATAATCGTGCAGAAAGAGGTAGTGGAGCTGACTTTGTTTGTAATAGAGTTCTTGCCAGTGATGATTTAGATAGAAAAAATGATTTAGTGGTTATCATGTGGCCCAGTGCTGATAGATATGATTTGTGGGCAGACGCTACTACTCCACATTTGCTCAATGACATTGATACTTGTAGTTGGCCCGACGGTATTTTGCCACAGTTAGTTAACTATTCAGGCGAATATAATCATACTGAAGGATTTATTTTAAATGGTAGTGTACCTAGAGGATATAAACATCACTACTATAAATATTTTTTTAGTGCATCACAGTGTGTTCATAACTGGTATAAATCAATTATACTAGCACAGATGTATTTAAAAAATAAAAAAATAAAATTTGTGATGGCCAATGCATTTCCTTTGAAAAATCCTATACATTATCATCACAATAATTTTGAAATTATTAACAGTATATATTCAAACATTGATTTGACCAGTTTTGTCCCTACTGCTGAAAATGATGGATTTTTCAATTTTTGTAAAACAAACAATCTGTTGTTTTATAACGACCATCATCCAAAAACAGAAGCTCATGCTCTTTGGACGGACACTATATTATTACCAAAAATACGTAAAATTATATGATGCAACTCAACTACCGATTCCTGACAGAAATTGATCTGAGTAAAATACAACTTATGATTGATGCTGGATTATTTGAAACAGTAGGGAAAACCCTATAATGTTTGCTTGGTCCGATACTCTGGAATTGCTTAATATTACTAACACATCTGACCCTGGCTATGCATTTTGGAAGGATCGATGTTTATTTTTATCAAATATCGATACAGAAAAAGTAAAAGTTTTTCTTGATATTGATAATTTTTCACTAATTAAAATACCAAAAAATGTACGCACGGTTGTAATTACCATGTTCGGCGAAAGTCCGAGAATTAATGACCTAATAACATTAGCACATCAACATCCAGAAGTTAATTTTATATGGTTGGTCGATATTAATTTATATGATTTTAAAATACCAAAAAACATATATTATTTTAAATATAGATTTTGGTATTTGCGCCTTGAATCATTTTTAGCTTACTATGATGTTAGTAAACTAATTTTTGCAAAGAATAAAAATTACAAATATAAATTTAGTAGTTTTTCGTTCAAACTCAGGCAATCAAGAGCACTGATTACCACATTATTAATGACCTATGCACGTAATGAATCTTTGATAAGTTGGCACAAAGAAGATCAAGACAATCTAGATGCTCGTCATTGGGCACTAATAGAATCTTTAAAAAATCACCATGACTTTGCTGATTTAGACTGGTCGGTCATCAATAACACTATCATGCCAGACAACTTTAACAAGGCCAAAAATACTGTAATAGCCAACACTCTTGACATTGATAACGCAGGTTATGCTAACACCTTGATAAATTTTACCAATGAGACTGATTCGTACGGATATCATAATGATGGCAAACATGAATATATTAGGCCTGGTCCGTATTTGACTGAAAAAACATTGAAATCTTTGATTTCTGGCACAATAATGATTAGTGTAGGACAACCTTTCATTTATGAGTTTTTAAGAAATGATTACAAACTACCATTGAATTATGCCATAGATTTGTCATATGATAATCTCAAAGGTGATTTTGATCGATTTCTTGAACTTCGCAAATTAATTGAGACATTGGCATCAACTCCCTTGACAGATCTAGTAGACTCTAACATAGATATTTGCGAGGCAATACAACATACTCTAATAGATCCTGACTACATAATAGGGTTAAAAAAATTCAATCAACAACAAGATGAAAAAATTTTAGAGAAAATAGAACAAATACATTCAAATACATAGTTAACCTAAGGTGGTTGCATTTTGACAAGAATGTAAGTATAATTGTAAACAACTTACATTTTAAAAGGAAAACCAATGTCAGACAAAACTTTTAACGGCGAACAAAAAATCAAACTCATGCAAATTATTAACGAAGGCATGCAGGTAACGCATGAAATCGAAACCCTGCAAGGTGGACTCAATGACACAATCAAGGCCATAGCAGAAGAACTGGAAATCAAACCTGCAGTGCTTAAAAAAGCCATTAGGCTTGCGCACAAAGCAGAGTTTGGTAGAGAGAAACAAGATCATGAATTGCTGGAAACAATTTTGGAAACTGTTGGCAAAACTTTATAATCAAATGTTTAATCAAGTCGAAATTAACAGTATTGACCAATATGATCGTGATAATCAGAAGCAAATTCTGCTAACACAAATTAAAAATTTTTGTGTTAGTAATGATATAGAATTTACTTCCAAATTGTCACCTGAATTAATAGCAAGCAGCACAAAAGAAAAAATTGTGTTTATGAAGTTGTTTGATTTAAATGTTGGTGATTACCATTGCTGGCAAAAACTCAATGATGACTGTAGACAATTTGGCAAAGTATTATTGATTATTACTGACAATATAATAAATTTTAATGAGTTAGAATTTGTAAAAATTTTTAGCTACCCAGAATTATTAGGAGTCCATGCCAGCCCCAGATACAATGTCCAAGTTAATGATTTCACGCCAAAAAAATTATATAATTGTTTTATTCAAAGAGTAGATTCTACGAGACAAAGTTGGTTTTATTTTTTACATCATCATGATCTACTGGACAAAGGGTACGTTAGTTTTTTATTAAAACAAATAGCAGATTACAGTACACTGACTGGAAGAGATCTATTTGATTTTATCCATGACAAATATTCTCTTTATCAATTGCCTCATTTTGAATTGGCATATCAAAAATTAAAAAATCAAGTGCCATATCGTAATTTCAATGAAGAATATAATTTATTACCATTGATTTTAGATTCTAAATATTCATTGATTTTAGAAACATATGCAACTGACGACAATCGTAACCAATGGTGCTTTACTGAAAAACTACTACGCAGTCTACAATTTCCAACTTTTAATTTACCGTTTATTCAAAAAGGAGGAATTACAGTTTTACAGTCTTTGGGATTTAAATTTAATTTAAATCTGGATCACATAGATATGTTGACTTGGCAAGAGCGACAACAAAAACTATTGCAAATTTTAATCGACGATACCGTTGACTATGATAAAAATATGTTGTATAATATAAGTAAACACAATCAAGAATTATTGCAATCGTGGAATACACAGTATCAAAAATCAGATTTTTTTGATAATTTTTATAATAAGGCAATAACAATTTGAGTTATATAGACGCACTTTATGATCGCGAGCACGATCGCATACATGTAGTAGAGAGGCGAAATAGAGTTCGAGAATATCGAGAATATCCGGCCAACTATATATTCTATTACGACGACCCTCGAGGCAAGTTTACCAGCATCTACGGAACACCAGTATCACGATTTAGCACACGCAACAACAAAGAGTTTCGCAAAGAAGTTCGAGCACAGTCACACAAAAATCTATATGAAAGCGATATCAATCCTGTATTCAGATGCCTAAGTGAAAATTATATAGGGCAAGATGCTCCAGAACTTAATGTAGCATTCTTTGACATTGAAGTTGCATTCGATCCCGAACGTGGGTTCTCACCTGTTGCAGATCCGTTCAATCCCATAACTGCAATATCATTGTATCTGACTTGGCTAGATCAATTGATTACACTGGCAGTACCACCCAAACATATGAGCTGGGAGACTGCAGAAGAAATTGCTGGCACCTTTGAAAACTGCATGTTGTTTGAACGTGAAGAAGAAATGCTAAAAACATTTTTAGATCTTATTGAAGATGCAGATGCACTTTCCGGATGGAATTCAGAAGGCTATGATATTCCATATACTGTAAATCGCGTAACTCGTGTGCTAAACAAAGATGACACCCGTAGATTTTGTTTATGGAATCAGTATCCTAAAAAACGTGTCTTCGAGCGATTCGGTGCCGAAAACGAAACCTATGACCTGATTGGTCGTGTGCACATGGATTATATGCAACTATATCGTAAGTACACTTACGAAGAGCGACACAGTTATAGCTTGGATGCCATTGGCGAATATGAGTTGGATGAGCGTAAGACACAATTTGAAGGCACACTTGATCAACTGTACAATCAAAACTTTCGAACATTCTTAGAGTATAACAGGCAAGATACTTTGTTGCTACACAAACTAGATCAAAAGTTGAGATTTTTAGATCTAGCAAATGAACTTGCACATGCTAATACTGTGTTGTTACAAACAACAATGGGTGCGGTAGCAGTAACTGAACAAGCCATTATCAACGAAGCACACGAACGTGGTATGGTTGTGCCCAATCGGCAACAACGACTAACTGATGACGACACACAGGCGGCAGGCGCATATGTTGCATACCCTAAAAAAGGCATACACGAATGGATTGGATCCGTGGATATTAATTCACTGTATCCATCTGCAATTCGTGCGTTAAACATGGGGCCAGAAACTATCATTGGGCAATTACGCCCTGTTATGACTGATAGATATATCAAGGAAAAGATTGATGGCAAGAGTAGTTTTGCCATGGCGTGGGAAGGATTATTTGGCAGTTTAGAATACTCTGCGGTCATGGAACAACAACGTGGCACAGAGATTACTATAGACTGGCAAGATGGCAATGAAACTGTGCACAGTGCCGCAGAAATATGGTCAATGATCTTTGACAGTAATCAATCCTGGATGCTGACTGCCAATGGTACTATTGTGACATATGAGCGCAAAGGCATCATACCCGGACTACTAGAACGTTGGTATTCCGAACGTCGAGACATGCAGGCCAAGAAAAAAGTAGCTAAAGATAAAAAAGAAGAAGCGTTCTGGGACAAGCGTCAGTTAGTTAAGAAGATTAACTTGAATTCATTATATGGTGCTATTTTAAATCCTGGATGCAGGTTCTTTGATCATAGAATTGGTCAATCTACCACTCTCACAGGACGAGCTATTGCCAGACACATGGATGCACATATCAATGAATGCATAACTGGCAAGTATGATCACGTGGGAGAAGCTATCATATACGGTGATACAGACTCGTGTTATTTCTCAGCGTGGCCGGTATTAAAGTCTGAGGTTGAAGCGGGTCGTATGGAATGGTCAAAAGAAACTTGTATTGCGTTATATGATTCAATTGCAGAGCAAGTCAATCAAAGCTTTCCGGCTTTTATGGAACAGGCATTTCATTGTCCCAGAGGTGCCGGCGAACTCATCAAGGCCGGCAGAGAACTTGTGGCAGATCGCAGTTTGTTTATCACAAAGAAACGATATGCAGTTAATATTATTGACTTAGAAGGCCGGCGACTAGATGTTGATGGTAAACCTGGCAAGACCAAAGCCATGGGACTGGATTTAAAACGCAGTGATACTCCTAAAGTTATTCAAGATTTTTTGTTAGAAATTCTAAATAGTGTGCTAGGAGGAGCACAACGTGATGCCATAATTGAACGTATTAGAGAATTTAAATATACATTTGCTGAGCGTCCAGGTTGGGAAAAAGGATCACCTAAACGTGTTAACAATTTGACCAAGTATGCCAAAGAAGAAGAACGACTAGGTCGTGCCAATATGCCGGGACACGTCAGAGCTGCAATTAACTGGAATAACATGCGAAAAATGAACGGTGACAACTACAGTATGCAGGTAGTAGATGGTATGAAAACTATTGTTTGCAAACTAAAATCTAATGCACTGGGATGGACCAGTATAGGATATCCCACAGACGAAATGCACTTGCCGCAATGGTTTAAGGATTTACCATTTAACGATTCTGAAATGGAAGCTACTGTTGTTGATCAAAAAATTGACAACTTATTGGGTGTACTAGGGTGGGATTTAGCATCTGCTACCAATACAGAAAATACATTCCAAACTTTATTTGATTGGTCATAATGATTTTAAGTGAACTTGTAAATTTCTATAACGAATTAGATTTTATTCAGCGAATAAAACTAACAAAACAATTGGCCAATATTGAATTGGATAAAATAACTCAGATGATTGTTGACCAGCCAGCAATCAGTCAACGAATGGCCAACGACTTACTGTATTACAAAAACGGAATATCAAGAGCTTTTGATAATTTTGATTTTCAATATAATACTATCTCGAGTCATTTGATTGATTTGATAGCACATGAAGGCGATATTTGGCGACAACAAAATTTTCAAAGCTATCTAGAAAATTTACAACTTCTTAAAACCCAAGGGTATTATGAAAGTGGAACCAGTCAGTATGTTGATCAGTACGGTATATTACGAGCAATAACTGCAGAAAAAAAACAAGAATTACGAAATAAGATTCACAGTGATATTTTTAAACAAGAATCAAATATCAGTGAAGAAATAACAAAAATTATACAAGATAGAATTATTGGATACTCGTCATGGCAATACCCTGCAATGATTTTACGCCCGGGAATGGGCGATTTAATAACGCATATGGTTGCCAGTGATCCGTTGTATCTACTAGACCAACATCAAGAATTATTAGATCCATCATTGAATAGATTCAATGAACAATATAAAAATAGATTGCGACCATATATCATTGAAGAAAATTTTGATACAGTACAATCAAAAGAAATATTAGAAATTATACCTAACAATCAATTTAAAATATGTATTGTTTATAATTATTTTAACTATAAACCATTTGAAATCATTAAAAAATATTTTGAAGAAATATTTAATAAATTAAGCCCAGGCGGGGTACTTGCAATGACATTCAATGATTGCGATCGAGCAAGTGCAATAAAATTAGTCGAGAGCTCTAGTGCTACTTATACTCCTGGACATTTGATTTATAGTCTTGCTGCCAGCTGTGGTTTTACAGAAATTTTTAGATTCAACGGTGCAGATCCAACAACTTATATAGAATTACAAAAACCCGGTAGTCATACCGGTATAAGAGGTGGGCAAACTTTGGCAAAAATAAATCACAAATAACTTGTAAAATCTAAATACAACCTGTATAATAAACAATAGGAGAAATATACACATGAAAGACAATCTATTAGACTTGGTAGAACACACGCACGACTTGGGCTGTATTGAATTAATCAAAATCACTGGTGATGCTAATACAACAGAAGTAGTTGGAGTTGGCACAGATCAATCAGTGGTGTTAGACGGAAAATTTCTAGTTCCTGAAAAGGAATTTGTTGGCACATTTGGCATGCCCAATCTGGGCAAACTTAAAATTTTACTAAACTTAGAAGCCTACAAAGAAAATAGCACACTGACTGTTACTCACAAGGCCACCGGAGAACCCGACGGTATTGATTTTGCCAACAACTCGGGTGATTTTAAAAACAACTACAGATTTATGGCATCCGGAGTAGTAGATGCACAGGTCAAAACACCAAAATTCCGTGGTGCCACCTGGCATGTGTCATTTGTGCCCACAGTGGTAGCGATTCAAAGATTTAGAATGCAAGCGCAAGCACACACAGAAGAAACCAGTTTCCAAGTTAAAACTGATAATGGAAATCTGGTATTTTCGTTTGGTGATCACTCAACCCACTCGGGAAATTTTGTGTTTCACGCAGGAGTCACTGGTCAATTAAAACGCTCATGGAGTTATTCTATTAAAACTGTGATGAACATTTTGAGCTTGACCGGAGACAAAACATTTAGCATTAGCGACGATGGATGCGCACAGATCACAGTGGATAGTGGACTTGCAACATACAACTACATTTTACTAGCATTGACTAAGTGATATGCTAATATCGCAAGTAAGTATAAATAACTGTATCAGGAGATTGATATGTTTTATGTTTATGCTTACTTGCGGAAAGAAGATTTGACACCTTATTATATTGGTAAAGGACAAAATAAAAGAGCGTTCGAAAAAGATCACTCAGTTGTTGTGCCCAAAGATTTATCTAGAATTGTGTTTTTAGAAACTAACTTAACTGAATTAGGTGCGTTTGCCCTTGAGCGTAGATACATTCGTTGGTACGGTCGCAAAGACTTAGGCACAGGTATACTACGAAATCTAACTGATGGCGGCGAAGGGTCAACTGGAATTATTCCGTGGAATCTTAACCAGAAAATAGGATCGTTCTTAACAGACGCAGGTAGGAAAAAACTGAGCAAGGCTAACAAAGGAATTCCAAAAAATCACGGTGATAAAATTTCTGCCGCACTTAAAGGAACGCCTAAATCAGAAGAACATAAGAAAAAGCTCAGCGATGCGGGCAAGGGTAATATTCCTTGGAACAAGGGTAAAACTGGAGTCCAGGAGTCAGCAAGAAAAGGTGTTAAAGTAAGTGATGAGGTTCGTGCTAAGATGAGTGCGTCTCACAAAGGCAAAGCAAATACCGAAGAACAAAAAGCAAAAATTAGTGCTAAACTTAAAGGCAGAGTAATATCAGAGGAAACACGAAAGAAGATGTCAGAAGCAAGAAAAAAACTATGGGCAGAAAAGAAAAATGCAAGATCACTTGACAAATAACCAACTCGATAGCAATGGACTTAGTAAATGGGCTGTGTTCCTTCCAGCCATCAGTGGATTTTATGCCACATTTGTAGGCAAACAACGTCAAGGCCCGTATGTGGATCCTGCTCGTATGCCAGCAGGAATACAGGACATGGAACAGATGAATTGGCTCAACAGTCAACAAGCATTATTTCCGTATCGTTGGAGTTTGTATTCCGGTGGTCATGCCAACCTAGATCTTGCCAAACCTGACGCCAGTGAAGACATGGTTCGTGCTAGAGAACCTGGCACACTAATGCTCGGCGACTCGGGTGGGTTTCAGATTGCCAAAGGTCTCTGGGAAGGCGAATGGCGTGATCCTGATAGTGCAGAAGTTAAGCAAAAGATTGCTGATTTGGCTGCGCAAGGTACTCAGACAATTGTAAATGCTAAGGGTAAAACAATTACAGTTAATCCTCTAGTAGATTATCAAAAGTTAATAGATGCTGCGCAGAAAAAACGCGAAACTGTACTTAAATGGTTAGACGGCATTTGTGATTATGGAATGACCTTAGATATTCCAACTTGGGTCATACATGATAAAAATGCAGGTGCCAAATGCGGAATTAGTACACTACAAGAAGCAGTAGACGCTACAAAATATAACAACGAATACTGGATGAATAATCGGCGAGGTATTAAGAATGGTGGTATGAAGATTCTTAACGTCTTGCAAGGTGCTAACCATGCTGATGCTGATCGATGGTATGACATGATGAAGCAGTATTGTGATCCTGCTATCTATCCAGACACACACTTTAACGGTTGGTCAATGGGCGGACAGAATATGTGTGACGTGCATCTCGTGCTTCGTCGTTTGGTAGCATTACGCCATGACAATTTGCTACAAACAGGCATACATGATTGGATGCATTTCTTAGGCACTAGTAAGTTAGAATGGGCTGTGCTACTCACCGTGATTCAAAGAGCAGTTAGAAAGTATGTTAATCCTAACTTTACTATAAGCTTTGATTGTGCTAGCCCATTCCTCGCCACCGCCAATGGGCAAGTATACCATCATATAGACCTACCACATAATGGCAAATGGTGTTATAGAATGAGTCCTATCGCGGATGATAAGAAGTATTCCGCAGACACTAGATCATATCGCGATGCTGTGCTACAAGATGGTTTGGTAAAACATTTTGATGAATCACCGATTAGTGCACAATTACAAGTCAAAGATGTTTGTGTATACCGACCAGGTGATCTAAATAAAAATGGCAAAGAAGGTAAAACATCGTGGGATAGTTTTAGTTATATGCTTCTTATGGGCCACAATGTTTGGACACATATAGAATCAGTTCAACGTGCCAACAGAGATTTTGACGCAGGAAACTATCCCAACATGTTGTGGTACGAAAATGGCGATCACTCAAAATTCCAAGACATTGTGGATGCTATATTTGCCACACCTGACAGGGCTGAAGCCGAATCTATAATTGAATACTACAGTAGATACTGGATGGATATCATTGGCACTAGAGGGTTCAAAGGCAAAAAGGCCTTGAGTGGACGGCCAATGTTTGATCAATTTTTTGATGTTGCCGATGGCGAGATTGACACAGAATCCGATGATAGTGTACAATTAGACGAAACCGCACTGGATCAACTGGAACAGGAACAACAATGAACCGAGAAGGTCACGAAAACACCATATTCTTTTATGGTAATGAAGTAGAGCACACTCCAGCACACGGCAAATACACACTGTTTGTTGTAGGGTGTCAAGATATCGAACACATTAGATTGCGTTTAACCGTCGGCAGTGCACCAGTCGAACATATCTATTTTGGTGCCAACCAGAGCTTTCCCAAATGTGGTGTCAACGACATTGGAGTATGGCGGCCTTGGGAAGCCATGATCAAGTACTTTCTAGAATATGATTATTTGTGCACATTGGACATTGATGTCAATTGTGCTGAAGGATTGCTAGAATCCGGCTTAACCGAGTACCATAACTTTATTCCAATGATATCAGTTAAACTGCCGTACATCAATCAGTTTGGCTACAATGCCACACTCAAAATTGACGATAAAGATTTTCGAGCAACCAATCCTGGAGTATGGTGCCATAGCCTACATGACTTACAAGATAGACGTCGATTTACCAATTGGTCTAAATATACCAAAGACACTCCTGTATAATGACAATCTTATTATCAAATATCGATAGGCAACATTACACAGATCGTGCGCCCTGGACTCCGTATTGGTCCGATTGTTATAAGCATATGGTTAATCCGTATTTAGAAATTGCCAATAACAACCCAAATTTAGTTATATGTTATGGAGATAGTTGGTCATGGGGGGACAGTTTAGGTGATAGCAATGCTGGGACTGGAGTTGACGATTTAGAATTTAGATCCAAAAATATTTTTGGATTTCATTTGTCACAAATGCTTAATGCAGATTTTGTAAATGTTGCAACTCCTGGAATATTTAATTATTGGATACATGATCGTTTAGATATTTTATGTAGACACGATATAAAAAGGCTTAGTTCTAGTTATGATAAAATTTATATAATAATTACACTCACTGAGTTAGGACGTGATTTTGAATTTCACAAATACGTCGATGACTTTAAAACATTTTACAATTGGGAAACAGATTCAGAATGCACTGCTGAAAAAATTCTAATAGAGGCTGAACGATTTGATTTTTTAAAATTAAAAAAAATTAATAATCAATTACCAAAAAATTGTCACATGATTGTCGGAAGAAATTTTACCAATACTTTTAAAGTAAATAAATCTATACTTACAAATTTAGTGCCGGAAAATTGGACCAATATATTACTAAAAAAACAAAATATGAGTGTATTGACAGATGTATCTATTATGAGTTTTGGTGTAGATAGATTTAATAAATTTATACATGCACACAGATTAGATAATGAGCAATATAAAAATTGGTTTATTAATAATTTAAGCATATTAGCTAACAAACAAATTGATTATCTAAACAACAGCATGTATAATTATAAAAAAGCAACAAAACATCCTACACCAGATGGTCATAAATTATGGGCTGATTATTTAAAAAATTATATTGAAAGCATTGAATGAAAATTGGATTGAGTTATAGTCGTTGTATGCGAGACATTGTAGACGGCACAGTAGATATTGAGGATGTATTGCTGGTCATTGCCCGCACAGATTTTGATCCGCATGACGATGATCAATGGAAGGGTATTTGGATTGGCTACGGTGGCGGCACTGACAATGGCTACACTACTGGCTTCTTTGGCGGTAGCAATCCAGAATGGGCAGGCTACCACGACGAGGATCAATTCCGTAGTGTTAGCATTGAACTTTGGGAAACAGGCAAGCTACATCAGCCTCGTAAGTTTGGAGCACATGCTCGCCGTATGCCTTACTACTGGTTAGAAACTGCACTACCTGACAACGAGCTAGATAGGTTCCCGGCGGTTAAATTAGCATGGGAACAGTTTCAAACCGTGGCTGGGTTATCCGGCGTTAAATTAAACAAGGAAGCCAAATGAAATCACTACGACGCCGTATAAGAGATTGGTTAAATGATGACGATGACTCAATGGTCAAACCCAGCCCCCGGGCCCATAATGCGTCTCATTTAGATAGTCAAGGTTTTAGACTTCAAGTGTACAAAGCATCCGGCGGTATTGTGATTGAAACTCACGCCTACGATGAGAAAAAAGATAGAAGCAATATAGGACTGTATGTGATCACAGAAGGCCAAGATGTCGGGTACGAGATTGGCAAAATTATAACTTTTGAAAACTTAAAACTATGAATCAACAACAAAGAGACAACATTGACAGAATCAGTGCGGCAGCCCAAAGAAAAATCTGGGTCACATTCCAAAAAGAAGGTGTGCATTGCTATCCAGCAGCAGCAACAGATCCACAATTGGCCACAGGAGATGAATACGATGTGTCATTTTTAGGTACACCACATAGACACATCTTTCATTTCAAAGTGCACATTGATGTGTTCCACAATGATCGAGATATTGAGTTTATTCAATTCAAACGCTGGTTGGAAAATCTCTACAAAGATAGTATACTGGCATTAGACTACAAAAGTTGTGAGATGATTGCAGATGACTTATATATACAAATAGCCAGCAGATATCCCAATCGTGCTGTGTGGATTGAAGTATCCGAGGACGGNGAGAATGGATGCTTGATCCGATANGAAATTTCTCGCCCTAACTTATCAACTGTAATTTAACAATGAAACATTTATGTATTGTCCCTGGATGCGGAAAAGCTGCAAGTTACAAGAAAAAAAATGCACTTGGTGTTGAAAACTCTCGTAATTATTGTTCAAAACATCATCGAATGAGAACTACTCTTAAACTTGACAAAAAAGATTATTGTGAAAATCGCATTGGATATCTGGGATTTACATGCACTGCTACCATGATAGATCGTTCTCAATTGCATGTAGATCATCATGACGGAGACCGTGGTAATAACAGTCCTGATAATTTACGAACTTTATGTGCTAATTGTCATTCAGTAAAAACTGTTCGTAATGGAGATCATTCTAATAGATACACACATTCCGAAACAACTTTCAGTGATTTTTTTAAATAACAACCAAAAGGAAATAGTATGGCCAAGCCTACATTCAAACCTAATCCCCGTGTGGAAGCAATCTTTGACGATCTTGAACAGTTTTTAGAATTCTGCCAAGACTATGGGTATCGCTACAACGAAGGTGATCTTTACAACTTTAAAAGCTATGCCTGGCAACAGTTCAACAAATGGCATCAAGGCAAAAATGCCAAGAACATGTGGTCAGAAGATGGCCGTAGATTTGCAGGATATCGCTCATGAGAAAACTCTATTATATGGGGCTCGAAAGTTATGAAGCCCGTTACACACTACAACTAACAGAATGGAATCGTCGTGTGTTTGACCGACGAGGACTAGATGTTGTTTATGTGCCAGGCACAACTATAGATAACAGTCAGGCTATATCAGTGGGGCAGGTATTGGACGCACATGGTCGCAGTTACTTTAGTATGAGTCAGATGATGAACCTGGTTCAACTGATGAAGAATGGAGAAATTACCAGTGAAGACGTTATTTACTTTGAAGACATGTTTCAGCCGGGAATGGAATCATTGCCCTATATTCTCGATCAGGTACCTAGTGAACAACGTCCTCGTGTGTATGTGCGCTGTCTTGCTCAGAGCATAGATCCTGACGATTTTGTGCATGTATGGGGTATGGCACGATGGATGGGTTTGTACGAACAAATGGTTAACGAATTTGTCACAGGAGTTCTCGCAACCAACGAAGAAATGGTTGCTCACATGCGCATTGCTGGATGGCGTGCTCCTATATATAACATTAGTGGCCTGGCATTTGGCAAAGAGGAAGTGCTAGAACGTATCACTGGTGCAGACAATGTACAGCCTTTTGAAAATCGCACACGGCGTGTGGGCTTTGCCGCAAGATTTGACCAAGAGAAGCAACCTGGTTTCTTTATGGACTTGATCGAGATGTGGCACAACCAAGGTCCATATCCTGTGGAGTTTGCTGTATTCTCTGGTGGTGCATTGCGCAGTAATAATCCAGAATATATCGACCGTGCTCGAGCAATGGAAGCAGAAGGTAAATTAAAAATTTATGATAAATTAAATAAAAATGATTACTATTCTTTGCTTAACGATACTCGTGTGTTGTTTAATTGTGCTTTGCAAGACTGGGTATCAAACACCGTTAGCGAAGCAGATACTCTGGGATGTAATGTATTGTATCCTGCTTATCGCAGTTTCCCTGAAACTTTTGCCAATGATCCTAATAGGATGTATGTTCCCTGGTCAATAGATGATGCTTACATGAAATTACGTAATTTGCTAGAGCAACCACATCATAATATGGGATTGATCTCGGACTGGAATAACGGCACAATTGACCGCGTTGTTGACATCTTACAAGGCAATGGCGAACAATGGAATCGTAGTGGCAATAGATATCGAGACCATGTGCCCGTAGACAAATATGCAGTAGTAAAAATTACGTAATGAAAAAAATAGTTATAATCACAGGCGCTGCTGGATACATTGGAGGTGAGATTGCATTGAAGTTAAAAGATGCAGATCACCATGTTGTTGGTATTGACCGTCGACCCAAACCTGATCATTTGAATTGTTTTGATTATTTTATTCAATCTGATTTTGTCAATGAAGAAGTGTTAAGATTTATTGCCAACGCAGGAGCAAATGCAATTATACATTGTGCCGGAACCAATCTGGTCGGCCCTAGCATGAATAATCCACAAGAATATTATCAAAACAACGTAGTAAAAACATTACAGTTATTAGATACTATTATTGAAAGCACACCTAACACAAGAATTATCTTTAGTTCTAGCGCCGCAGTGTATGGAACACCAATTATGGTTCCATGCAGTGAAGTTGACCCGTGTGAACCTATTAGTCCTTATGGCGAAACCAAGTTGGCAATAGAGTGGATGATGCGTGGTTACAATAGGGCTTATAATTTAGATTATGTGGCATTTAGATATTTCAATGCAGCAGGTGCAGATTCGCAAAGGCGCCACGGTCAGGAACTTGATGCTACTCATATCATTGCCAGAGTATTAGAAAGTATTAAAAACAAGGCTGTATTTGTGCTGTATGGCAATAATTACGAAACTGCTGACGGTACATGTATACGTGATTATGTTCACGTAGAAGATATAGCTGATGCACATGTGCTGGCACTGGACAAAACTGTACCAGCGGGCGTTTACAATATTGGTACCAACAAGGGTATCAGTAATTTGGAAATAATAAATCAAAGTGCCACAGTTACTGGCGTCAACGCTGCAGTACAAATTGAATCTCGCCGAGAAGGCGATCCGTCGATGCTTACTGCAGAATCAACCAAATTTCAAGCAGTCACTGATTGGCAACCTAAATATTCATTGCACGATATAATACAACATGCATGGAACTGGTATAATCGATGAGTTTTGATACATTGTTTGAGTTTGAAAACAAATTATCCAAATTTACTGGTGCACCATATGTGGTAGTGACCGACGGGTGCACACATGCACTAGAATTATGTTTTAGATACGATCAAGTTGAATTTTGTGCATTTACACCATTTACCTACTTGAGTATTCTCATGCTGATGAAACAATTGAAAATTCAATATCAATTTGAAGATACTGGCGAATGGATTGGCGAATATCGCTTTAGAAAAACAAGAATATGGGACAGTGCTAGATTATTAAAAATGGATATGTATCGCCCTGGTCAGATACAATGCGTGAGTTTTGGGCATGGAAAACCTTTACAACTAGGCCGGGTTGGTGCTATACTAACAAATGACAAAGATTTGTACAAATGGTGTAGTCTTGCACGTAGCGATGGCAGAGATTTGACAGTGGCTCCGTGGGAACAACAAGAACTATTTGCTCAAGGGTACCATTATTGTCCAACACTAGAAGACTGCCAAAAAGGCATAGATAGATTGAACTTGGTTGACCAAGAACCCAAACATTATCAATATCCAGATTTAAGGAATGTAAATGACCGATTCAAACGTGTATAAAAATGAGCCTGTGACCTATGACAACATAGACGAAGTCGGCTATCAAGAAGCAAACTTAGCCGACGCTATTCGTTTTCGAATGAAACGTGATAACAAACGCTTTTGGGCCAACGATAATGTTAGCGAATATCTAACCACTGCAGATAAAGAACATTTAATCAACGAAGCTACAATAGCATTTGAAAAAGTCTTACAAACATTGCTTATTGACACAGAAACAGATCCTAGTAGCAAAGGAACTGCCCGGCGATTGGCAAAAATGTATATCAATGAAGTAATGGGAGGTCGATATGATCCAGCACCTGATGCAACAGCTTTTCCAAACGATAGTAAAGACAGATACGAAGGCATGCTTGTGGTGCGGAGTGAGCTTCGCAGTATGTGTAGCCATCATCACCAACCTGTCAGCGGAGTTGCTTATATCGGAATCATTGCCGCTGACAAGCTCATTGGTCTTAGTAAGTACAGTCGCATTGCTCAGTGGTGCGCTCGGCGTGGCACTTTGCAAGAAGAGCTATGCAACGACATCGCACGAGAAATAGGCCGGGCTACCGGAGCAGACAACATTGGTGTATACATGCAAATGACACACGGATGTGTAGAAAATAGAGGAGTAATGGCACATTCAAGTTTGACCCAAACCACAGTACTAAAAGGCTCTTTCAATACCGACGGTAATACAAAGAAAGAGTTTTTTGACAACATCAAATTACAACAAGAGTTTGCACCTAGATAATTAGGTTGACTCAAAATGAATTCTATTGTATAATAGAGTTATCATAACTTTAAATCGGAGATTCTGTGAAAAAACTTATAGTAGCATTACTTGTCTTGTATTCTGGGCTGAGCGTTTCTCAAACAAACACCGTATACAACAGCCCGTATGTGGGCACACCAAGTCAGGTATTCAGTACCAATCCTGCCGTCTGGGCGGCGTTGCCGCAGGCTCAAAACAACAGTGACCTGATCATTGGTGCCAACTATGCCTGGAGTCGAGGATGGACTGGCAAGGGCAGTACCATATTAATCATGGACACCGGCATTGATCTTAAAAATCCTGCATTTAGTGCTCCGGGAAAAATCATAGCTTCAAAAGATTTTTCCGGCACAACCATGCAAGACAACAACGGACATGGATCTAATGTGGCCGGCATTGCGGCCGGCGCCTACAACAACACAGGTGTCATGGGAGTGGCATTTGATGCCAACTTGGCCATTGCCAAACTTAGCAACACCGGCAATGTGACCAACAGTACTGCGCTGACTGCATTGAAGTGGGCCAATACCTTGCCAGCCAGCACCAACATTGTGGTGGCTAATTTGAGTGCCAATACCGGATATAGCTCTGCTTATACCGCAGGTGTTTTTAAATTGTCCGCACCTGGCATGTATGCCAGCAATGACAAAAACTATGGTGGTGCGGGTTACTACAATGGTGAAACTCCACAGAGCTGGGCTGCGGTGCTGAATCCCAAAATGGTACTGACTATTAGTGCAGGTAATTCAGGCTTGCCTTATGTGCAAAATCCTGCCACATTTGCTAATGCTACTGACGCCATGGGCAATCTTGTGCTAAATGGACAGATGTTGGTAGTAGGTAATTGGAATGCAGGTCTTAAACAAGTCGAAGGCGATACTGCCGGGACTGTGTGTAAAAATGTTGTGGCCGGTGTTTGTAAAGACCTGTATAAAACGTCTGATTTTTATATCTTGGCACCAGGTGCCGCAGTGAATGGACCAGTGCCTACTTCGGTCAACAAGTCTGGATATCAGGCCATGTCAGGTACCAGTCAGGCTGCACCAGCAGTGGCAGGTGCAGTGGCCATTATTAGTCAATTGTGGCCCTACATGACTGCGGCCAACGAAGTGCAGTTGTTGTTGAAAACTGCCAACAAAAATATTCCCAACTATGACGTCAACATAGACGGACAAGGATTGCTTGATCTCAATCGAGCCACACAACCCTTGGGTAATCTTGCAATCAGTCTCACAGGTCGCACCGGTGTTGCCACGCCTGTATCTGGTGTATTAGCAGTTAGTAATACCTCAGCAAATACAGTTATGAAATTAAGTTCAGTAAGTGTAGTGGATAGTACCAAAAGAGACTTTACTGTAAATTTAAATCCAGCCGTGGCCACCAACACCATGCTACAAAGTTCTGTGATGTTGGACGCAGACCCGGGTGCAAACTGGAGCAGTCGTTGGACAGGATTAATGGCCGGGCAAAACTTACAAATGCCTATATCTGGTGGTCAAACTGAAAAAGAAAATACTCTTACCATTGACAGTAGATTACTTGACCCCGATGCCCGGCTGTCACACCAATGGACTATGACCAACAGTCAATACAATCCGTTTGTGTATTTCAATGGTATGTTTGGCCAAAGTAAAAATTCGACCACTGTGGAATACAGTCAATTATATAGACCCGGTGAAAAAGAAGGACGCTATGGCATGCCACAAGGTTTTTGGGCTCAGGGCGGTGTTATGACCACTGTGATGAATTATGATACTAGTATGGTTACTCACGTGACGCCAGTTGTGGCTGTACATGCCATGGCCGGCTATCAATTGCATGATTGGAACTTGTTTGCAGGAATTAAACCAGTGGTGGCGTGGGGTCAAATGTCGATCACTACACCAAGCAGTGTAGATGTAGATGGCAATATGAGTTATGCGTCAGTTCGCAATAACTTGGCCGGTGGAGATATAATTACCTATGCAGGTGTGAAATATCAACACAACATCGGCAAAGAACAAATTGTGGGATTCAGATCCATGTTTGGCAGTGATGGCAGTCACGGTGCAAGAGTTTATTATTCAGTGTTCTTTTAATATGAAATACAATACATTAGATGAAGCGCAGGCAGCAGGAGTTGCACCCTGGGACGATGTTATTCGAGAAGACTTTCATGTGGTAGTATTTAGAGATCGTTATCCTGTTACTCCTGGACATTTGCTATTTGTTCCTGTGTACAACTCTGAAGGATTAATTAAAGACGCATTTGGTGATGCAGTGCGAGAAGGTGAGCGTATGGTGACAGCAGGAGAATGCGATGCATTTAATGTTGGACTTAACATGGGCACAGCCGCTGGACAAACTGTGATGTATCCACATGTACATTTGATTCCTAGACGAATAGGCGATTGCGCAGATCCAGTAGGTGGCGTTCGTAGAGTCGTTCCCGGACAAGCAAACTATAAAACCGACGACTATATCAATCCTAATAAATAATGATTCAGCGGCCTTTCGGCATCGTCCCGCTTTACAAACTCCGCCGCCTATACTATAATTAAACATAGGAGAAAAAATTGTATAATATAAACCCATATAACGAAACTCAGTTTCGAGAAAAGTTTGAATCAACAGAAATGTATCAATCCTTGGCCCGTGATTTTTCACATATTACCTGGGATTCACATTGTGACATTTACAAAACTTTTACCCCAAGGCAATTTTTAGGAGATACGTCTAAAAATATTTGCTCTGCTGTTCCGTTTTATTATTTGGAATATTTACTAGAAGCTAACCCTAAACAGATTTATGATCTAGGATGTGGTTGGAATATTTTTAAAAAGTATATCACTAATATCATAGGAGTTGGCGAAGAAGATCCAACAGCATCAAACTACTACGGCGACGAGCACAATTGTGTTGATCAAAATTATATTGACATCCATCAAGACTATTTTGAATCAGTGTTTAGTATCAATGCTTTGCATTTTATTCCGCTGTCGTTGATGAGAAAGAGAGTAATTGATTTTATATCAATGGTTGCCCCCGGCGGACGAGGGTTTATTACACTTAATTCACTCAGAATGATCGATTATAGTCCCGATAGGGTTTTAATCGATACATTTGGAACACTAAGGCCGACCAATCAACAATTTGATACCTATGTAAGAGATGCTTTAATCGACTTACCTTGTAAATGTTTGGTATTCGATGTAGATGTTTTAAATTCATTGAATGATGTCATGGAAGGCAACATTCGAATAGTATTCGAAAAATAAAAGGAAAATAATTATGTCAGACGATTTCAATGCAGTACACAACGACCATAGACAATATATCCGTCATCCGGTACAATACAAATATACTAGTACCAAAGAATATCATAATGCTTTTCCCTGCGCATACCGTCAATGGCGTGCCGACAGCCACTGCAACCTAATTCATGGTTACAGTTTTTCAATGAAATTTTACTTTGGTACAAACGATTTAGACGTGCGTAACTGGGCAGCCGATTACGGGGGCCTTAAGGAACTTAAAAAGATTTTAGAAGATCAATTTGACCATACATTGCTTGTAGCCGAAGATGATCCTGAATTAGAGACATTTAAATTATTGCAAGAAAAGCGAATGGCAAAATTAACTATTCTACCACGTTTAGGGTGCGAAGGGCTAGCAGATATGCTTTATAAGTATATCAACGGTGTTTACATTCCTGACATGTGGGGGCCGGGCGAAGCGGTTCGTTTATGGTGCTATCGTATCGAAGTTAGAGAAACACAGGCTAACATGGCTTTCCGCGAAGGACACCGTGAGTGGGATGAGGACTTGTTAAGTTAAGGAATAATATGACAGCCCCCAAATTAAAAAATAATCCCATGGAACAAAAAGCCGAACGAGAACTTGAAAAAAATAGGAATCCATGGCAGCAACTCAAAGAAGCCGAAGAAGATTTACAAGAAAAAATTCAAAAAGAAGAACTTTGTAGTTGTAATAAAAACATTGTTAAAAGCACTAATTAAAATTTGGAGACTTTGGGCCAAAGCCCTGGGAGAAAAAGCAGGCGCATCTGACACAGAAGCTGATCATGTTGCTTTTATTCGCACTATCATTATATTGTCATATATAATCACAAACTGTTTTATAATAGCAGGCGTTGTAAAACATTGGAATCAATAGGAAACACATGAACAAACATGAGTACAAAATAGCAATATTATTGCCCACCCGCGGCAGAGATAAAGCATTAGAGCGTAGTATTAAAAGCCTATACGAATTAGCAGATAATCCCGAATCCATACAACTCATGCTAGGCATTGACACAGATGATGCCGACGGGATCTCAGCATTTCAGGAATCATTACAACCATGGTTAGACAAAAACAATATCAACTATGTTGCTATGAGTTTTGAACCAATGGGCTACGCCAGACTCAATGAATATGTCAACACTCTTGCATTGAATTCAGACGCAGATTGGATGATATTTTGGAACGATGATGCATATATGGAAACACAAGGATGGGATACAGTTATTTCCGATCATACCGGCGAGTTTAAATTACTGGCATTTCATACACACAACGATCATCCTTACAGCATATTTCCAATTGTGCCTAGAGCATGGTTAGATACGTTAGGCTACTTGAGTCCGCACGGATTAAACGATGCCTGGCTAAGCCAACAGGCATTTATGCTGGATATATGGGAACGCATACCAGTGCATGTAGTTCACGACAGGCACGATCTCACTGGTAATAACGGCGATGACACTTTTAAAAATAGAATAATGTTTGAAGGTAATCCCAGTGACCCCAGAGATTTTCATCATGCAACTTGGACCAACTTTCGCATGATGGAAACAGACCGGTTGTCAATTTGGATGGCAAAACAAGGACTGGATATTTCTTGGTGGGAAAATGTTAAATTAGAAAAACAAGATCCGTGGGAAAAATTGCGTGACAATGATCCCAACAATCAAATGAAACAATTCAAAATGCGCAACGGAGTTAGATTATGAAAAAAACTATCATGGTCACTGGTGGTGCTGGATTTATCGGGCATCACATGATTCGGCGGCTGCTAAAACATCCTGAATACCGTATAATCAGTTTAGATCGACTGGATTTTTCTGGCAATTTAAATAGATTGGCCGAATTGCGTCAAGAGTTCGGTACTGACGCCATGTCAAGAGTAACTGTGATACATCACGATCTCAAAGCAGAAATTAATTCACAACTGGCACGACAAATTGGCACAGTTGATATTATCATTCACATGGCAGCCGGAAGTCATGTTACTAGAAGCATTGAGAATCCCATGTTGTTTGTACAGGACAATGTAGTAGGCACCTGTAATCTATTAGACTATGCCAGACATTATTTGCCCGATCTGGAAAAGTTTATTAACTTTGGCACAGATGAAGTATTTGGTAGTGCTCCACTGGGTATAGAATACAAAGAATACGATCGTTATAACAGTCGCAGTCCGTACAGTGCAACCAAAGCAGGCGCAGAAGAATTGTGTGTTGCATACGAAAATACATTTGGTATGCCTATTTACTGTACACATACCATGAACGTATTTGGAGAGCGACAATCTCCAGAAAAATTTATTGGTATTGCCATGCGAAAGATACTGGCCAACGAACCAGTGACCATACATTGTGACGAAAAGACTGGTACCGAATCCGGATTACGTCACTGGGTGCATGCCGCAGATGTAGCAGATGCCACAATGTTTATCATGGCTCTTCCACACAAAGGATTTCCACTTGCCAGTGATTTTGGAGGTGTGACTTGTCCTAAATTTAACATTGTAGGTCAACAAGAAGTATCAAATCTTGCGGTAGCACAAAAAATTGCTGATATATTGAGGCAAGAATTAAAATGTACCATGATTGGCTACGATACTCAACGTCCGGGACATGATTTTAGATATGCACTCAGCGGAGAATATATGAAGTCACTAGGTTGGGAACCTAAATATGATTTTACCACACGCATTGAGCAAATGGTGCAGTGGACTTTGAAAAATGATCGTTGGTTAAAAATATGAACCATGTAGTTGAAAACACACGATGTCTAGCTTGTGATTCAAATGATATACACATAGCATTAGATTTAGCCCTACAACCTCTTGCAAATAGTTATAAAGATTCTGCAAATGCCGCAGAGAATCGGTACCCGTTGGCAGTTAAATTATGTCACCAATGTAAGCACTTACAGTTAAGTCACTCTGTTGATCCTGCGATTATATATAAAAATTATTTGTATGCCACCGGAACTAACCAGACTATTAAAGAGTACTCTCAATGGTTTGCTAATTTTGTTCAAGAGTACACCGGAATAACCGGCACAGTATTGGACATCGGATGTAACGATGGAACTCAATTAAATTATTTTAAAGACATCGGATTTGACACCTACGGCATTGATCCTGCTGAAAATTTGTATGACCGTAGCAGTGTCAATCATACTGTAGTTTGTGATTTTTTTGGTCCCAGTGCAGTAGATAAATTATCCACAGTCGATTACAATGTAATTATTGCACAAAATGTCTGTGCACACAATCCAGATCCTGCTGAATTTTTGCAGTCTTGCCGGAAGTTAATGACCAATAACACATTGTTATTTGTGCAGACTAGCCAAGCAGACATGGTGTCGAATGATGAGTTCGACACGATCTATCACGAGCACGTGAACTTTTTCAATGCCAACAGCATGAAACAACTAGCCGAGCGAGTAGGTATACATCTCATTGATGTGCAAAAAGCTCCTATACACGGCAATAGTTATATTTTTGTGTTAAGCTTACGTGATCTTCGTCCATATCATGTACAAAACATAATTGATCTAGAGGCAGCACATGGATTATTGTCTGTCGAAACCTACCGCAAATGGAATGCCACGGTGATTGACAATGTCAAAAGTCTGTGTACTACCTTAGATAGTTTTCGAGCGCAAGGATACATCTTGGTAGGATATGGCGCAGCAGCTAAAGGCAATACCTTGTTAAATTTTGGCAATATCAAGTTGAATTTTATCATTGACGACAATCCGCTAAAGCAAGGATTGTACACACCAGGTACAGGATGTGCTATTGTCGGTATCGATGAATTACAAAAGTATACGCCAGAACACAAGTTGTTGTTTGTGCCACTGGCGTGGAACTTCTTTCGAGAAATTAAGAATAAAATACAGTCAGCAAGAACAAACCCCAATGATAGATTTGTAAAATATTTTCCTTCAGTGGAAATTCACCAATGAAGAATTATTTAATCAAAGGCTTGCATCGTATTAAAAGCACTGTGTGGTGGCCCGGATCTGACCGTAGTTGGGAGGGCGATTTATATCCGTTTTATGAACAGATGAACGAACTTAGTAAACATAGTTTTTTTCATAACTTGGCCGGCGACTGGAGTTTGATTAACTTAATATCAGATGCCACAGACGTAAATCATGTGTTTAGACAACAGTTTCGGGCCATATGGGACATTTGGTCCACAGAACCTTGCAATATACTATACTGTGGCTCCGACACGCAAATGATCAAGCCCACCGAAGTGTTTGGAAAATATCAACACTTTTTAATGTGGAATTACACTGATCCTAAAAGCCTTGGCGATTGTGCACATTTTCTCAATGCTGATATTAGATACTACCCTGCCGAAATGGATCGAGATTTGTTTTCTGCTGGGCTCGAACAAATAAAATCCATGAACGAATGGAACGGAGATCAATTGTTGTATAACAAGATGGTCTGGGATCAAGGGCTCGTTCCAGAGCAGGTAATTGATCCCAAAATGGCATATCAAGGTCCTTGGCTGCCTGGGGATCAAGCTGCCAAAGATTTTACTGATCAATGGAATGGATGTAGATTTGAAGATGCTCATATAGTGCATTGGCACGGATCTCGACATGCACAAGCAAAATTAGATCTAATGAAAATTATTAATACACAATTAGAAATTTCCAGTATTTCAACAAAAAATATTGAAATAAAAACCATTGATGTGTCTCATATTCCTTGACCACACATTGTTTTTTATGTTATACTATACAATTATAACGAGGCACTAATGAAAATAAAAGTCAGTGAAATATTTTATAGTCTACAAGGCGAAGGCCGTTTTGTAGGTGTTCCAAGTGTGTTCTTAAGAACGTTTGGTTGCAACTTTACCTGTAGCGGGTTTGGTTGCAAGCCAGGTGAAAAGAGTACAGATGCAGATGAAATCGCCGATGTTGTTCATTTGTTTAACAAGTTTGAAGAACTTCCATTGGCTGCCACAGGGTGTGACAGTTATGCAAGTTGGCATCCTGCATTCAAAGACCTTAGTCCTACTTATACTGTGGAGCAACTTGCAGATCAAATGTCTGCACTTACTCCCAATGGTCAATGGGTGCAAAAGAATGGCAATGATGTGCATTTGGTTATAACAGGCGGCGAGCCATTACTAGGGTGGCAACGAGCATATGAAGATTTGCTAAATCAACCCAATCTGCAAGACTTAAAAAATCTCACATTCGAAACCAATGGCACACAAGAACTTAAACCAGACTTTAAAGAATATTTGTGCAATTGGCGAGACAACTGGGGAACTGACATTGGGAGAGAAATAACATTTAGTGTCAGTGCTAAACTCAGTGCGTCAGGAGAATCATGGCAGGATGCTATTTGTCCGGATATTGTAGCCAGCTATCAAAGAGTTGGTACGGTATATTTAAAATTTGTTGTGGAAACTGATGCACATATAGAAGAAGCAATTCGAGCAACACAAGAATTTAGAGCAGGTGGGTTCAATGGTCGGGTTTATTTGATGCCACAGGGCGGCATAGTAGAGCCCTACGAAAGAAACCGACAACGAATAGCCGATATTTGTTGTGAACAGGGCTGGAATTACAGTCCTAGATTACATGTAGACTTATGGGGGAACGGATGGGGCAAATAAAAAATCAAATTGTACACTGGATCAAAGAGTATGCCGAATCAACAGGTATGAAAACATTGGTGGTAGGTATATCGGGCGGAATTGATAGTGCCGTAGTCAGTGCGTTATGCGCTAGTACCGGTATTCATACTATAGCAGTTTCGATGCCTATCAGGCAACGACCAGAACTACATGATTTAAGTATGCGCCAAGGTGCTTGGTTGGCTGAAAATTTTGACAATGTCAGGCACGAAATCATTAATCTGACTACTGTATTTGATGAATTTGAAACACGTATGAATACCTATAACAATGTGTTGGGATTTGCCAACAGTCGTAGCAGATTACGTATGGTCACGCTGTATCAAATTGCGCAAAGCACTCAGGGTTTGGTAGTAGGCACAGGCAATAAAGTTGAAGACTTTGGAGTTGGGTTTTATACCAAATACGGTGATGGCGGAGTAGACATTAGTCCCATAGGCGACTTGTATAAATCCGAAGTTTGGGACTTGGGTCGAGAGTTGGGTATTATTGAAGATATCATCGACGCACCTCCTACTGATGGGTTATGGGATGATGGACGTACCGATGAAGATCAACTGGGTGGATTGACCTACAAAGATTTGGAACTTGCCATGCAACAAGACCAAGGCGAAGTGTTGGTAAAAGGCAGCACAGAATTACATAATCTACAGACTTATCAAGCTATACGTGCAAAAAGTCTACACAAGATGATGCCTATTCCTGTGTTTAAAAAATCTTGACTGTGAACAGAACTTGCGATAATTATATACATCTATTAAGGAAAACAAATGGCAAAAATTGGATTTATTGGAATTGGTAAACTAGGGTTAGACTGCGCAGAAGTATTTGCAACAAAACACGAAGTACGTGGATACGATATCTATCCACGTACTAGCGATAGTGTAAAGGTATGCGACATTGCAGAACTTGTCAATGAAAGCGAATGGATTTTTATTGCCGTTCCTACTCCGCATGCTGAAGGATATGATGGCAGTGTTCCAAGTTCACACATGGAACCACGAGATTTTGGACACAATGCAGTAATTGACGCTATCAATAAAGTCAATGCCAATGCTACTAGCCCCAAAAAAGTTGTGTTGATCAGCACAGTATTGCCCGGAACTACTCGTCGTAGGTTTATAACATTGTTAGATCCACAACATGAATTCTGTTATAATCCTTATTTGATTGCCATGGGCTCAGTGAAGTGGGACATGACCAATCCAGAAATGGTTATCATTGGCACAGAAGACGGCAGCTTAACTGGAGTAGCCGGAGAGCTAATTGATCTCTATAAAACTATCATGGATAATGATCCACGTTACGAAGTTGGCACATGGGACGAATGCGAGTCTATCAAGATTTTTTATAACACATTTATTAGCGCCAAGGTCGGTCTTGTGAATATGATTCAAGACTTTGCGATGAAAATTGGACACATAGATGTTGATGTGGTTACCAATGCTCTTGCAAGATCAACCATGCGTATCATGGGCCCTAAATATATGACTGCGGGCATGGGCGACGCAGGTGCATGTCATCCCAGAGACAATATTGCATTGCGCTGGTTAGCAAAAGAATACGAAGTTGGATATGATTTGTTTGACACAGTGATGTCTGCTAGAGAAATGCAGGCAAAAAATCTTGCACAGTTTTTAGTTGACCAAGCAAAAGATCGTGCTATGAGCATTGTTATCCACGGCAAGGCATACAAACCAGATGTTGAATACTGCATTGGATCGTATTCTACATTGGTAGGACATTATGTAAAACAATTAGGATTCAACGTTAGATATGTGGATCCATTGGCCGATGATAAGACAGATGTTATGTCTGAAATTCATACACCGTCGGTGGTGTTATGGGCACATAATCGCAAGATCACTTACGAATATACTGGCAATCAAGAAGACACACAACCTTATTGTGAAATTCCCAAAGGGTCTATCATTGTTGATCCTTGGCGCAAGATGGGTCAATTAACTGATTATACTGTTATTCACTATGGCAATACAAGAACTTGATGGGAACAGGGTATTGGGGCAAGCGACTAATGGCCAGAGAAAAAGAACATGACACTTATTTTTACTCTAAAGCAGTATGGGTAAAACGATTTGCATGGTGGCCCAAACGTTGTGATTATTCTGGTCGTTGGCTGTGGTTGCAACAAGTCATGATGGGGGTGGCCATGTACACTGGGCCCGGCGATCCGGTATTTGAGTTTCGCTGGCATGATGCAAAAGAACACGTGATGTTCTTATTAAAAGGAAATCCCAATGGGAATGTTTGACAAGCTATTTAAAAAAGCAAAGCCAGTGGTCGCGCCTGCAGCACCTAAACCCAAATCAGAACCCAAGACTCCGCCGCCCAAAACAGCCAAAGAAATAGCCACAGAAAAAGGTGAGCCCTGGGTGGATGTACTGAGTATGGACGTAGATCCAGAGAATCTACATCAAGGCGCATTTGAACTAGATTGGAATGATAAGTTTGTGGCCAATTTGATTCGTGCAGGCTATCAAATGAAGCCTGACGACAAAGATTCGGATATTGTAGATCGTTGGTTCCAGGCAGTGTGCCGTAATGTAGTTTTGGAAACCTGGGAACAAGAACAAGCAATGAACCCAACCAGGATCATACGCAGCAAAGACATAGGCGACGGAAGAAGTGAGGTAAGTTAATGATTAATTCAAAACGAGTAGGATTTACTGCATCAACATTTGATTTGTTACATGCTGGGCATATTTCAATGTTACGAGAAGCCAAAGAGCATTGTGATTTTTTGATCTGTGCACTACAAAACGATCCTACCACTGATCGGCCAAATAAAAATCGTCCTGTACAAAGTATTGTCGAACGTCAATTACAATTAATCGGTTGTAAGTATGTGGATGAAGTTTGGGTATATAACACGGAAAAAGATCTTGAAGATTTACTGTTAGTGCTGCCAATTGATGTACGTATTTTAGGAGTCGAGTACGAAGGCAAAGAATTTACCGGTCGAGAAATTTGTCATAAACGCGGTATAGAATTATACTTCAATGGACGAGACCATAGCTTTAGTTCCAGCGAACTTAGACAAAGAGTATTTTGTGCAGAAGTGTCAAAACAACAATTGGAAAAAGATGGTTACTTTGGCCAGGTGCCTGATGATACCGGTGGCCCTAGCAACAAATGATATTATACGCAAATGGCGACAGTCATACCTACGGTTTCTCGGTAAATCCAGGTAGTCCTAATTTTGTTAATATACTTGCCAAACAGATCAACTATAAAGAAGTTAATCATGCCACACCAGGTGCAAGCAACGATAAAATTTTAAGAACTACATTGGATTGGTTAAAAAATAATACTCCAGATTTTGTAGTAATCGGATGGGCTACATGGGAAAGAGAAGAGTGGGTAATCGACAATAAATATCATCAGATTAGTGCTTCCGGAACTGATATAGTGCCGGATGAATATAAACAAAAATATAAAGAGTGGGTAATTAAACAAGACTCTGACATGTGTGATACTAAATCTCGGGCCGTGCATGAAAGGATTTATCAATTACATCAAGATCTTTCCGCCAAAAAAATACCCCATTTATTTTTTAATGCATTTGAAAATTTCATCGGCATAAGAGAACTTATCAAAGATTGGAATAATTGTTTTGTAGAACCATATACTTTAAAATTTGGGTACTACTATTATTTAAAAAATAATGGATTTAAAACAGTCGATAACAGCTACCATTATAGTGATGATGGTCATCAAGCCTGGGCAAATTTTTTAATTGAGTATATTAAAAAATATAAATTATTATGATACTATACGTAAACGGTGATAGCCATACCGCAGCCGCTGAGGCGGTAAATCCTTATGCATTTGCTGAAGACGACAGTCAGTATTTTTATATGGGTCGTGTTGCACATCCTGATAATTTAGCGGTCAGTTGGGGTCGACTGTTAAGTCTATCATTACGTGCAGGATTCCATTGTGCAGCAGAAAGTGCAAGTAGCAATGCAAGAATTATAAGAACCACACGTGAATGGCTTGATACTCGCACAAGCAATAATGATGTTTTAGTTATCATACAATGGTCGACTTGGGAGAGAGAAGAATGGGAAATTGACGGCACTTACTATCAAATTAATGCATCGGGTATAGACGCAGTTCCGGCAAGCCATCAACAACAATATAAAGAATACATAGCAAATATTGATTGGCAAAAACGCACAGAGCAAGCACACGAAGAAATATGGAAATTTCACAAAGAATTAGAAAAGAAAAAAATTAAGCATATATTTTTTAATGGGAATAATGATTTGTCCAAAATACAAAAACAAAAAGACTGGAAAAAATCCTATATCGCACCTTATGATCCTATGATGACGTTTAATGTTGTCATTAAACAACAAGGATTTGAAACCGTTGCCGCCAATTCATGGCATTTTGGGCGAGATGCCCATAGCTTTTTCCACCGTTTTATGTTAAAATACGTTATTGACAATAACTTTATCTAAGGTGTTTTATGCGATATGTGCTGATTGATACAGCCAATATGTTTTTTCGTGCAAGACACGGTGCTTTTCGTGCCAGTGATCCTTGGGAAAAACTTGGTTTTGCTTTACATATAACGCTGATGGCTGCCAACAAGGTTGCCCGTAGATTTGAAGCAGATCATGTGGTTTTTGCATTAGAAGGACGTAGCTGGCGCAAAGATGTGTATAAACCCTACAAAGCCAATCGTGCAGTAGCCAGGTCTGCGTTAACTGAATCTGAACAAGAAGAAGACAAAATGTTCTGGGAAGGCTATGATGAGCTGACTAAATATTTGAGTACACGAACCAACTGTAGCGTTATTCGTCATCCTCAAGCAGAAGCAGACGATATCATTGCTCGTTGGATTGCCTTACACCCCACTGACGAACATATTGTGATCTCAAGCGACACAGATTTTGTACAGTTGGTCAGCCCCACAGTAAAACAATACAACGGAATAACAGACGAATTGATCACACTAGAAGGAATATTTGATGCCAAAGGTCGACCTGTCCTTGATAAGAAAACTAAACAAGCAAAAGCCTGTCCGGATCCGGCCTGGTTGTTATTCGAGAAGTGTATGCGTGGAGATAGCTCAGACAATGTATTCAGTGCGTATCCTGGAGTTCGTGAGAAAGGCACAAAGAATAAAGTTGGTCTCCGCGAGGCCTTTGGAGACAGAGACCGCCAAGGATACAATTGGAACAACATGATGCTGCAACGTTGGCTGGACCCGGACGGGGTCGAGCATCGTGTGTTAGATGACTACGAACGCAATCGTACTCTCATTGATTTAACTGCGCAACCTGAGGAAATCAAACAACAAGTTGACTCAGCAATTGCAGAACAAATATCACATCGAGACGTAGGTCAAGTTGGTGTGAGATTTATGCAATTTTGTGGCCGATATGAATTGAACAAATGCAGTGATGCAGCCGATCAATTCGGCCGTTGGATGAATGAAACTTACAAAGGAGTACTTGAAAATGTTAGTAGCGAAACCAGTCATTGACAATGAATTTTGGATCTTACAACAAGACGATCGCAAGGTGGGAAATGTTGAAGCCTGCGCTGATGGGTATCAAGTGAGATTCAACAATCAAATTGCACAGTACAAAACCATCAGCATGGTTGAGGAGCGATTCAAAATACGATTTGAACGTTCCGCACCGACCCCGACAAAACCAGACGTTAGTTTGGTTCACGGATATCCTGCTCAAGGTCGTGTGCATAATCCTGTGTGGGATGTTCCCCATAGGTTACCAATTTATACCAAAACCAACAAAAGCAAATCATGGTTTGCCGCCGGTTGGTACTCGGTAAAAAAAGGTCGAGCATGGAAAACTGTGCAAGACCCTAAACTAATTGTACTAGAACGATATCCTTATCGTGGACCATTTTATACCAAGGACTTAGCCAATGACCAATCCATTTAGAGATCAAGAAAAATTCATGCGGGCCTGTGAGCAAACCGTTGATGAACATAATTTAGATCAGTTTATGATGTATGTCAAATTGATCACTGAAGAAGTCACAGAACTAGGTGAAGCATTGGCCAAGGCCGACGATGTGGAAGTACTAGATGCCTTGATTGATATCTTGGTTGTTACCATTGGTGCAGTGCATTCAATGGGTGCTGATGGCGAAGGTGCCTGGAAAGAAGTCATGGGCACCAACTTTGCCAAGATCGACCGTGTGACCGGCAAGGTTCGCAAACGTGAAGATGGTAAAGTACTCAAGCCAGTAGGTTGGACTCCGCCAGAACTAAAGCAGTTTTTAAAATGATACACATACAAAGATTCATTGAAAGACTACAGGGATTTGATGCCAAAGGCTCTCAAAATTTCATGATGACCATGAAGGATGCCAAAGATCTACATGCTGATATAACCAAACTACTGCTAGTTTTACAAGATAAACAAACAAATAACGTAGATGAAGTTATCGAAGTGCAAATCACTGGTGGAAAATTCTAAAACTACATATATTTAAAGATAAATAAATGTAGGAGTTTATTGATGAGCAGACCCAAGCCCAATGTTATTATAGAGCAAACAAACCGGACCACTTATAAAAGTGAGCAGGTGTTGGCCAGCGAGGGTGTGTGGGCTGTATTCTATGATACCAAACCGATCAATCTCAAAACCTCCAACCTCTTGGTTCAATATCCCGGACCTAAATATAAAAAAGTAAGTTTCTCTAACCCTGGACACGCAAAAAATCTTGCCAAGAAACTCAACACACAATTCAAAACTGACAAATTCACAGTGGTGTTGCTGAAAGAAGGCCCTCAGGTATATCCTTGATGTGCGTGACAAAAAGAAACTTACCGAAACACTGGTAGCAGAGTTACCCGCCCATCTTGGCATAACAGCAGAAGATGCTTATGCCACATGGTGGGCCAATCTCAGAACTGCCGGCGGCCTCAGACTAACTGATCGCGGTTATGACATATTTTGCGAACACTTGGATCTTGAACATCATCACTACTGTCTAGAGCCGTTTCGTATCACAATGACGCATGTGTTGGCATTGGATCGCAAATTACAAATGCCTTACTACATTGTAGGAAAGAAAAAGATACCAGTGGATCTTGTGATGTTTGGCAGTCGGGAAGCCATGTTAGTAAATCTCTATGGTGATTTGGATAAGTTTTTACGCAACTACAATTGACTTGAATTGATTTTTAATATATAATATACTATGAGCAAGATATCTAAAAGTCCCAATCGTACTACTTTTCAATTAGATGGCCATATCCGACGAGCCGGGGAAAAAGGCCAAGTGCCCAATCCAGATTACATTGCCATGTGGGAAAACATGAAAGTCAGCATCGCCGAGCAAGAAGCCAGCGAAGAGTGGAAACAGAACAACATGGAGCACGATCTTCGCAGTACCGATTGGATCTGTGACAAAGTCAAGGCCTCTGCCAACTATGCACAAAACTTGTATGCGGCCATGTGCAATATGCAGTTCCAACAACAACAAGTTTGGCCAGTATTAAAAGATCAGCGTTGGAGTTGCAGTTGGCGTCATGCTGGTGGCATCATTGCCGACATGCGTGAACAAGGTGACTATATCGATTGGTACTGTAGTGGTATTGGTAACAAAGAAGCCGGCTTTGGCCTGGATGGGTATACTCCTACTCCGGATCCTGATGGTCGAGACTATGTTCCAGAAGGTGTAGTCACTGATGAAATCCGTGCGGATCTACTAAAATTAGGCTGGGTACCTGTAGAATGGAAAGATTAACTAAATAACTGCATGTTTGATACTGATTCAATTATGCCTGTTATTTTTGCCGGAATATTTATTTTAGCACTAGCGTGGCTTTGGAGTTGGTATACTGCAACCCACGCTAAAGAAGATGTATCCAAAACCGACACCACCGACTAGTTGTTGCGGCCGAGGATGTGAAGAATGCGTTTGGGTGTCTTATAATAAGGCACTCGAACGATGGTATAGTTGTATGAAGCAAAGTGAAAAGGATTCAAGACTCGGGGGCAGTACTACCATAGATAAATACTAGATGCGTATTCAAGAAATTCTAAACGAATCTAGTTCCACTGATTTAGTATCTCAATTCCTAAAAAGTATACCGCCCAAAGAATTGAAATACTATTCTATTAGAGATAACTGTGGTCCAGCCGCACTTCATATGATGAGTTGGGCAAGAGAAAAGGGGTTAGAATTACAAAGATACGGCGGTTATTTTGTAGCAGATAATGTTGTATACGACAAAGCGGATTTTACTAAAGAAATGAAGCGAGAGTTTTTACAACA
>JGI24890J29729_1000291_pt1 | contig 36329 bp, 45 predicted proteins | sample FreactcultureFD7_FD_29729 | JGI IMG/M metagenome (IMG submission 29729)
CGCGATCGATTCCATCGCGTCGAACGAGGACGTCAAAGAAAGTTTCGCTGGAGTCGACTTACTCCTTGTTGGCATCCCACCTCTCGAAATCGTTCCCCACTTCGCCAGTCAAGTTCGCAATACCACTTCAGAAGCTGCCGCTCTCAAATTCCTCAAGCAGTTGACGAAGCAATACAATTCCGAGCTCAAGACGATTTCGTCCGAGTTGAGGAAGCGACACAAGCATAGCCGGGTCTTCTTCTACGATTTCGCTCGTCTCGTATGTCTTTCCCATTCTCTCAGCCTGTCCGAGACTCCTCTTGAAATCGAATTCGACGCGCAGTGGTATTCCCTCCAAACTTTTCCCGAGTCTTACGGACTCGCCGTCTTACGGACTCGCCGTTAGCCCAATCACCACTCCCTGCTTCGAAATGGTAGCCGGAACCCTCTGCAAAGATCCCGACAGCTTCCTCTACTGGGATACCCTTCACCCTACTACGGCAATTCACAAGATCATGGCGGAGGAGATCAACTCTCTCGTTCTCGGGATCACGAAGGAGGAGTAGAACTGGGCTTATTTGGTCTTAGAGCCTCTGTTTCTTTTACTGTGACTTTCGTAGAGCGTTCTCGGGCTTAAAGCTCATCAATCGGTGTCAGTGAAGTTTGTTTCGTTCGGTTCGTTCGTTTCGTGATGCCAGTGTCCCGATCGTGCGCCTCGAGTCTCCTCCGCCTGCTGCGTTCTCTCATCTGTCGTAGTCGTGGCCTGTCCAAAGGGAGGTTTGCACAAAGTGGGCTGGCCGTTACAAAGGTGACAAATCGAATGCGAAAAGTAGGCTTCATCCTGTTGCCGGTTTCCTTCGTTTTATTCACGACCTCGGTATCTTCGAGGGTTATCGTGCTTCTCTCGGGCTCGACTCCGACTCCGATGACCCGGATACCCGGTTTATCTCCTATGTGTCATGCGTATCTCACGCGCTTTGACCATCGTTTGAGACCTCCACCTTCGGTTCTCTCCTTCCCTTCCCTTCCCTTCCCTTCCCTCCCTTCCTCTCTCCTTCAGTCCCCCTTTACTCCAGCTCCTTGAATCATGTACTCCCAATCCCGACTCCCTCCCATCCCTTCATCAACTCCCTCCGTCTTCACACGACTCAAATCGATTCAAACTCTCGCCCTGAACCTCGGAGCTTCAAAACGAATGATGGATTCCTGGAAAGACGAGATGGAACTAAGACTCGTTCGACTCTCGATCTCAAGTCCGAGTCACAACTCGGAGGAATTCGAGAGAGTCGAGAAGAGTTTAAGAGAGATGCAAGCTCATCTCGCTGCGGATCAATCAGTGCGTCTCTCCCCTGCGTACATCTTCCTCATGTGCTCATCATTTCGAGTCGAGGTAGATCCTAGATGTTAATGGAAACCTCGTTGAAACTTGGAGGACCAGTTCATTCTTTGCCGAAGAGACGAGGAAGGAATCGAATGTTTTGGAGAAGAGACCTTTTGGACCGAGGAGGAGTAGGTCCGAGACGATCAATGAGGGTTGGGTTAACGTACCTAGGAGTCCAGTGGGTAGCCCAATGGTCGAATCGCCGGAGAGTGCGAAGAGTCAAGGAGGAGGAATTGGAGGGAGGGAGACAATGTTTCGTTGAATTCATAGATAGAAGTTTCTCGTTGCTAGTGGACATCGATCTTGTTTCTCGTATTTCGATCGTCGGGAGAAGGGTGAGGAGTTGCTGGGCAGTAGTGAGGCAGGTACAAGTGATAGAATTGACAACAAGTTTTCGTGTGAGAGAGACCTTCCAAAGGTTATATGATACGAGAGCGGTTCCGGGGTCTACAGAGTCGCGAGAGGAGAGGAGCAGTGTACTGCGAGGGTTGCCGTGAGATGGTAGAAGATGGGATAGAGGCGAGTTGTTCGTCGAATAGTGAGGCGTGAGCATTGGAAACGGTTTAGAATAGAATGGTTTGGAAGTTCCTGAGCATGGTCAGGGGTCGAATATCAGTACTTTGAACCTTCCGAGTAAAGAGAGAACTGTACAACTCAACGGGAATACGATTTCGGTTTCCAACGTTTTCCTCGCGACCTCCAGTACAAACTTCTCTACTTTTCCGACGTTCTTCAACACATGTTTATCCTTCTGTCCTACCTCACTCTCGACGACAGCACTTTTCAAAATCCTCAACCCACTCGATTCTTTCCTACCTCCTGCTCCGTTGCCTCCTATCGGTGGGTTCGGATCGAGTAACGATAGATGTATCCTACGATTCCCACCCTCGAACGCGACGACTAAAGTGGCTTCGAGTGCGAGTGAAGTGAGAGTGAGAGAGAGAGGGAGCGACATGAAATTGGGTGAGGGATAGTTTATCAGGAGTGAGGTGGAGAGTCCGAGGGAGAGAGTACCGGCGTAGGATAGATGGAGGTGTACTTGGAAGGAAGGGGACGGGGCCGAGGAGAGTGAAGGATTTGGGTGTGCGAAGGGGAGAGAAGCTTGCGATTGAGTCGGAGATGGAGGGTCGTAAGAATGAGGATGAGTTTGGGTTTGAGAGTCGGAGTGATAGGCTGGGTATGGGTTTGGATGAGGAGATCTAGAACGAGTACGAGTGCGAGAGAGTGGGATAGGAGGAGGGTAAAGATTTGGAGTTGGTTGAGGTTGAAGTTCAGGTTGATCTTGTTGATCTAGTTGATCTTGTTGGAACTCTTTGTATACGTCTCTGATGTCGGTTAACTCCAAGTGAGGTTGCGAGTCTCCGAATGAGAATGATTCGACTTGAAGTGGACCGATAAAGTTTGGTCGAGGAGCGGAAGAGAACGCATCGGATAAGAATTGAGTAACGGATTGAGTGAGGTGATAATCTAGTGCACTCCAATCCAAGTCTATAGACATTCAGACAGAGCGAGTAAGAGAGGTAGTCGGAGAGGGGGAAGTCTCTTTCGAAGTATTTTCTCTCTTTCAACATTCACTCGATACAACTCCAAATCAAGAACCCAGCACTCGAGAACAGACTAGACTAGATCTTAGTCATCTCCAAGAGTGCAGAGATGTCATCTAGCAATCAAGCACTCCCAATTCTCTCGTTCGGTTCGATTCCACCCCCCGATTCGACTCAACTCCCTCAGTTCCCTACTGTAGTACTACCAAACCCTGATCAACCATTACCACAACTACCTGCTCTCTCCAACACTACTCCACGAAGCAGTAAATCGAAGAAGGGAGACTCTTCCTCATCACTCAACAATTCAAACCAACAAACTTCTTCTCTCCCAGACTTGAAACACCTCGCTAGATCTGTACTCAACGCAAAGAAGATTGCTATTGTATGCGGTGAGCTACCTACCTTACTCCTTTACCCTGTACTCGTTCACTGATTTTTCGACTTGGCTATGATGCGGTTTTCTCCCTTCAAAAGGTGCTGGAATTTCAACCGCATCCGGCATTCCAGACTTCAGATCATCTTCAGGACTATTCGAATCACTCAAGAAACAGTACCCGGATGCGAAATTGTCTTCGGGAAAAGATTTGTTTGATGTTGGATTATTCGCTGTGAGTGATTATCCTCCCTTACTCTCGTTCGACTTCTGCTGACCACGGATCGGAAGTGTGTAGTCTGAACAGAATGCCGGAATCTTTTACAACATGATCGCAGAGTTGAGGAAACAAACAGACGAGGTCGAGCCTACAAAGTTTCACGAATGGTTGAAAGAATTGGATGATATGGGCAAGCTATTCAGGGTGTACACACAGTGAGCTGCTCGTCGTTCTTCTGCTCTGACTAAGATCGACTGAATAACTGTGTGCGCTGTGATAGAAACATCGATTCGTTGGAGGAAAGAGCTGGATTGAGTTATGGATTAGGAAACACTTCACTACCTCTACCTCCTCGATACGGTCCCCGTTCTCCAACAAAACCAAAAGCGAAGAAAGACCTCAAACCGACAACCTCTTCCGTATCATCAACAGCCGCGAGTCCGTTCTCTCTCCCAAACTCCTCTCAAGCCTCAACCGTATCCTCGCTTTCCCTCCGACGATCCGATTCTGCCTCGTCCCTCTCTTCACTCTCGTCACTCTCTTCCTATTCTTCGACTACTTCAACTCCACCACCTCCAACTCATTCCTCCATTCCCCGTTGCATCCCCTTGCACGGACACCTCTCGACCCTCTCCTGCGCTCTCTGCTCCAACACTTTCCCCCTCCACCCTTTCCTCCCCTTGTTATCTTCCGGACAACCTCCCCTCTGTCCAACCTGTCACACGATTGATCAAGAGCGTTCTTCACTCGGTCGACGATCGAGAGGTGTAGGAGTCCTCAAACCTGATGTGGTACTCTATGGTGAACGACACAAAGATGGGGATAGGATCGGAGAGATTACTCAAAGGGATTTGATGGGAGTTAGACCGGACCTCTTGATCGTCGTTGGAACTACCCTCAAAGTTCCGGGAACAAAGAAACTCGTCAAGGAATTGAGTAAGGTCATCAAACCACCTTTGAAAGAAGGAGGGAAAGGCAAAGGGAAAGTTAGTACGATCTTCTTGAATAAGGAGTTTCCGGGAGGTGGGAAAGAATGGTTGGGTATTTTCGATGTTTGGTGTAGAGGGGATATTCAGGAATTTGTAGAGGAGATTAAGAAGGAGAAGGTGAGGATGGAGGAAGAGAAGATTACTAAAGAGGAGAAGAAGAAACCGCAAGGTCAAACATCAAAACCAACTTCGAAGATACCAAACTCGAAACCTCCTGCCAGACCTCGTGCACGTCCTTCTGCCCTCCGACCTCTCTCACAGCCCACCCTCGCTTCACATCTCTCTCCTCCTGTATCTCCCGCTCCTCCCAAACCCTCATTCTTTATCGAAGTACCCTCCTCAATCTCAAACCCTCTCAAACGCCGTCGATCTTCTCCCCTCTCCACAACCTCTTCCGCCTCTCAGGCCACCTCATCCACGTCTTCTTCCTCTACTCGCACACGTCGAACCTCTACCTTACTCTCGACTAATCAATCACTCATCACCGCCAATACTACGAAAGCACGATCAAATCCTCAAAGTGTCGCTTTGGGATTCAAAGTTACGAAGAAAAATGTAGGGAGCGTTACTGGAACAAAAGATAAGGTGAAGGAGAAGGTAGAAGTTAGTGAAGGGAGGACGACGAGGAGTAGTAGGAGATAAGAGGAGGGTGAAAGTTTGTACAGTTGGATTTCGTGCTCATGGTTTTCTTTTGGTCGATACCCAAGTTTGATACCCCGACATTCTACGCCTAAGTCTACTTTGTAATCTACCTCAGGAAAGTACAGATCATTCGACTGGGGGTGACTTTCGCAAGAGACAATTTCTGTTCTTCGGTTGTAGTTGCGTGAACTTCTCACAGCGGGCAAGCGGTCTCTACTCGAGCGAAGTAGATCATTCAGTCCGATGACTTAGGCAGCCAAAGGGATTGGACTGATCAAGAGACGCTATCTCGGTCTTTTCTTGTCTTTTAAGTTTTCTCTCTTAATCTCTCGAGCTCGCAAAATGATCAACCGAGGGAGTATCATTCAACAGATTACAACCTCTGACATTCTAGATACAGGATTCACACAACTAAATGGAGCGAAGGTACAGCACTCAAGTCAAACAATAGAGGAAGGGTGGTATAGTGAGAAGCGAACGTCTTTCGAACCTCATAAAAGCTTGAGTGAGTGACCTTGCACAGCAAGTTATCGACGTCAAACCCGGTGAAGGGGACGGTCGAGTTGTGGTTCCTAGCCGTGAGCTCCTGTGAAGAAGAGGAACGAACGAGCGTCAGCTCCGCTATCTCTCGAAGGAGTAGAAAGAGAAGTGGACGTACGGCTCGCAACTTGGCACCATCAGCATCTTCTCCACCAAATGTTCGATTCAACTCGTTAACGACCTTGTCCAACTGCTCTGCAAAGTTGTGGTCGACACCCTCTCCTTCGAGATCGTAAATTTGTGTTGCTTTGGAGGGTTTGTTGGGACGGCCATTCGCGAGACCGAGGGTCATCGCACCTTTCATTCCTCCTTTGTTGAGAACGGAGATGTAGTTGGAGACGTGAGCGGGTAAAGGTTGCTGAATCAGTCCACAGGCAAACAAATCGGCTGTGAAACGGGATTTTCAGGTTTGTCAGCACTTCGACTCCCTCCTTGACAAGTAACGAGGGAAGACGTACATAACAAGTGGAACCGTGACAAGGTTATGGTTTTACAGAGAGGGACTGAAGCTTGGAGGACCTTGTTCGCTGCGATCCAACCCGGCTTGCCATCGAGAGCCTTGACAACCTCTTTGACATTTCTTTCCACGATAGCGACATTCTTCAGCTCCTCCATCTGAGATACAGGAGCTCCATACACCCCAATGTTACAGAGCTCCCTTCTCTTAAGACTCAGGTACCGCGTCTTGGTCGATCCCTCCGGCTCGTTTTTAGGATCCTCCGACTCGTTTGAGATGACAATGTCTCGCCAAGCGAGGTACTCGGACTCGCCTTCCCATCCATCGTGGGGAACCATGCGAAAGACGGCGGCGTCGGCTCCAGCGAGAGCGACTCGGAGTACAAGTAGTGTGAAGATTTGACGGATTTTGAAGTCTTCGAGTTTGTGGGGGGAAGTGGTAGAATCGTGTGGTTTCCGAAGTGTTGTAGCGGCGCGTAGAACAGGTTGAACGGGTCTGTACCAGTCGTACTGGAGAGAAACAGAGTAAGTAGGGGAATTTCTGAGGTGAATGATAAAAGGAGGGAAAGACGCAAGACATACTTGATCGGGAAGCTCCTTCATGATGTCTCTGACCTTTTCACGAAGCTTGAGCAATTGCGGAGATGCTGCGATCCTCGCCTCCATGTCGCGACAGATACCAGGGATGAGATCGCTAAAGTCTGGTCGATGGGATTCCTCCGGTTTGTCTCGAATGATGATACTCTGTTCGTACATTATGTAGGACATCTGTTGATCAGCGAAAGGGTTCGTCAGTCCGGCTCGCGTTGAGATGAGTGAGAGAAACAAGTCGAAAGGAGAATAAACTCCAACTCGAGTGGAACAGGAGAGATAACTGACCCAATAAAGCAATTCGCGAGCAGGAGAGCGCCGAATTGGTGTAACAGGTGTAGCGGTGATTGCAGGAAGAGTGACGGGGACCTGAACAGCTTCTTTAGGCGTTTTTGGCGAGATGGTTTTGAAGTCGAGAGACGGATGCGGAAAGAGAGGAGATCCGAGAGCGGGGAGCGGAGGAAATTCGATTTTGAGAGTGTTTGAGAGAGCGTTTGTGAGTGGAATGAGCGAGTTCGACAACTTGAGCACGAAGGAAGAATCGGAAGAGTGTGTAGGGGAAAATAGTTCCCTGATGACTTCGTTCCACTCCTGCAGCGGCTGTGATGTGATAGTGCCTGCCCTTCCAGTATAGTGGAGGGGATGCCGTAACCAGTATTCGACTATCGGGAGGAAGAGAGGAGTGTAAGATCGGGCAGTTTCGGAGATAGTGAGGGAGAAGAAAGCTCGTTTCAGGAAATGATCGAGCCACCAGAGCGTAGTGTCGGCAAGAGTTGACGATGCGGGAGAAGGGAGGAATGGAGGCAGGGAGAGAGTGAAGGAAACCTCGGGGTTGACAGCTGAATTTTTCGGGTCGGCGCGGAGAGCGGGAGGAGCAAATTTCTCAAGGATCCAAAATTGGAGGAGCAGATGAGCGAGGTGAGGGAGGTAATTCCGGCGAGAGCTTTCGAGCTTCGACCAAGTCTTATTAAAGCTGGCACGAGCGAGGTTTTTGGAAGTGAGCGAAGGGGGAAGGACGTATACGGAACCGGGGAAGCGAGCGGAGGGGAGGGTGAAGGTTGAAGTAAAGGAAGACTGGAAGGGGAAGAGGGCGGCTCGGAGGGCATTGCGAAATGGATCGTCGGGCTTGAAGAAGTCCTTCTCGTTTGCTTCCTCCAATTTTTGAGGCCAAATCTTCGTACGAATGAAGTCGCCAACGATAGCGGCTCCACATAGCGCGAGTCCATTAGCGAGATCAGCAGATCCTCTAATCTGGGTTGTTGACGAGCCGAAGGAGACGAGCTTGTCGACGTGGTCTTGTGTAGATTCCTCCTCCCATGCGAGCGCATGTCCAGCTTGAGAGATACTTTCAGCAAAGTCAAGGGAAGAGGAAGAGGTCAAGGTAAGGTTGTCCGGTAGTGCTTGGCACTCATTCAAGTACTTGACGAGGGGTTCGACAGACAAGAGTGAGGGGGTCGACTCGATGCTGAGCCTGACTTTTACTTTGGTGATCTACGAGTCAAGTAGATAGAAGCGTCAGCGACGGAAAGCAAGCAAGTGACTTTCGAGGCAGAGAAGACAGAGATATGGATGGAAATGAGAAATTGTTGAGACTAACCTCGATCTTTTCCTCCAATGTCTTCTGCTTTCCTCTCCCATTCTTCTGAAACGCATCGGAAGCGGTTATAGATGGTGGATTGAGTCCTAATTCTGCGCTCTTGTCTTCGGACGAATGCTTTGAGAGCGGAGGAGGAGACGCGGCGGAGGCGCGTTGAGCTCGAGGTGGAATGTCGCGAACTGGTGGGTTCTCCGCAAGAGCTGAAGTCTTCGAGCGTTTGGGTCTTCCTTCCTTTGGGGAAGCTCCTCCTCCTCCATCATGAACTGCATCATCCGCAAGCTTCCTCTTTCGAGATTTTTTGACGCTGAGAATGGCGATTTCGCTGCGTGAAGGGTAGAGGTTGGGTAGATCCTTGGTCATGACTTGCTGAATGGCCAAGTCGTCATTACCGTGCTTGTCGATACAGACCCTCTTGCCATCCCCAAGAAGTCGGTACGAGATCAGAGGAGGAGCGGTAGGAAGAGGTGTCGAGTTCGGATCGCATTCACGGGGAGACGGAAGAGCGGGTGTTTCTACGGGTTCGTGGAAAGGAATAGATAGGGGAGTACTGAGGAGAGGGTTGAGTTCGGGAGGGAGTGCGGAGGAGGGAATTGGGTTACGAACGTCGGAGCAGTCGCGAGCGGGTGAGGTCGAGTCTGGATCCGTTTGAAGAGAAGACGCTGAGGAACCCATGATGTCGACTTGCCTCCAGGCCTCAAGTTCCCCGCTTGATGTACCGAATCGCTCAACAAAGGTTTCGAAATCTTCAAACTCCTTCGAATGCGGCTCCCGATCCTAGATTGTACTGCAAGTGGTGAATCCAAGCTGCTGGCGAATCCTCCCACGTGAGTTGGAGTTCCTTGTGTTCGAGAAGAAGTGGGGGAAAAAGTTGAGGAGTCAGAAGTTTGCGAAGCTGCACGTGTGGATGATCGTCGGCTTGCGGAGGTCGAGGAATCCAGATTTACTTGAGAGTCTTCTTTGGCTATGGCGAGGACGATGGATCGGGAGGTGAAACAAGAGTCCACTAGCTGAGATGGAACTCTTCTCTTCCTCCTCCGCCTCTCCTCTCCTCCTGGGTCTTGACTACTCTCGTATCCTTCCACATTCTCTTCCCGATCATCTCACCCTTCCCCACTTCCCTCGATCGCCGTCAATTTTACGTCTCCTCCGTTGATTTCTTTCTCCTTGAAATTGGAAACCTGCCATTCTCTCGCAACTAGGATCGTTTTATACCAACGAGACTCATCTGTTCTAATTCTGCGCTGTGAATCTCTCTAGGGATCACAGAATGCGACTTGGCGCTGATGCGTGATGGTCTCGCAGAGACATTTCCCTCAATTCGTCGTTGCGTGCGCTTCTCATAGACATCGGATAGACTCTACTGGGTAGAAGCAGAGAGATCACTTGATGGCTCAGGTAGCGAAAGGGATGAATTCATCGAAAGGGGCAAAAGAAGGCAAAAGTAAAGAAAAAAGCTGAGTTGGCAGAGAGAATTCGGGTAAAGAAGGGAGGAGTTGACGCTGGGTACTACAACTAGTCAGAGTGCGCTAGACAATCTAGCAAGTAAAGAATAGACCACGACAAGTCATCCTGAGCACAAGGAGTCTATTTAGAATTGAGAGCGAGGTCCTCAGGATCGAGAGCGAGGTCTTCGGAATCTCCCAGGTGATGGGGACGGAGGGTTGGGATACGATGTGTCAAGATATTGTCGGCCCGCTCGTCAAGTCCTGGATGGGTGGGGTCCGAGATGCGACCAACTGCGACGAATTTGGGATGAGGGTAGCGTGAAACTGCAGGAGTCGGTACGACGAAGTGAAGCTCGAAGTGATCTGTCGCCGTTGAATAGTCGTGAAGATCGTACGTGAAATTCGCTTCGTAGACAAGTCGGCGAGGGACCGTTTCCAAGAACAGCGAGTCGCTCTTCAAGGCGTCGTATCTGAGCTTGATTCCGTAGAGTCTTGCGCAGAATACAGACTGGTCTGCAAACACAGTGAATTCTCAGTCTACTCTTTTGCTTCCAGAGGGGGGCAAGTACAACTCACGATTGAAAGTGTACCCCTGATGATAAAACGCCTCCATTCCCTTTCGTGACCTTGGCCCGATGTCGACGAGAAAGTGCAGCATATACTGTGGACCCGGTATAGTTGCTCGAATCTTGGGTCTAAGTCCCCTTCCCATGCTCACCCACTGTGGCAGAGTGTCGAAATCGTCTTTAACCGGGTGATAGAAAGTACCCATGACTTGGACAGCTGGTATCTCGAGGACTCGGGGTTTATGAACTAGAGAGTTCTTTCAGAGTGAGCGTCACGTAGCTGCGAGTAGACCGTAAGGAGACAACGCACCGTGAGGCCGGAGTCGCAACTTTAGCGACCCTTTCGTAGATTTTCTCCGCACAGTTTTTCTCATCCTCACACCATCAAAATCGAAATCTGTACCGTCACATTGTAGAACGAGAGGCTCTCTCGCAATTCACGGTGGTGAATTACTATCGCTCCAGCAGTTCAGCTTCAATCAAGTTGCGAAAATCATGGGTCGCATTCGAGTGCGGGGAAGGTCGCAAGGTCACGAAAATGAACTGACTTTTGCGTCCCTCCGACCCAAACGCGACCCTTGGGTCGTTAAAGTAGCAAAATATTATCTCGCGCTACGCAACAGATAAAGCGTGTAACGAATGATAGGCCTACTTGGTGCGAGATTTCTAGCTGTATCACGGTCGGCAAATAAGCTAGGTGAGGCTGAGCAGTTGGAGCAGCAACTTTTGCATTTCTCGCATTCAGTTTTGAGGTTGATAAGCTCATTTCAAGCAGTGAAGTGCTGTAGGTTGGCTGTCTTATACTTCCACATGGCTCTATTCAGTGCTCGACGCGACGACTTCCAGACAGTAGAGATAGAACGAAACAGTTGCTTGAAGAAAATCAAAAAGAATCTATGCTTCAATACTCAGCCATCGTCCAGCATGAGACTACTCTCTTGCCCGTAGTGGTCGGTATAGACGTCATCAATCGATTGGTATACAGCAGTAAGAGCTCAGGTCACAGACAAAAAAGCTGTTTTATCGGTAATAGAGCAATAATTGAGAAAACTTTCTACATGGCCTCTTGACTAAATCCTAGATCTTGTATGTCACTTTTGATGAATACCACAGCCTCTGCTCCAAAGGAGATCACCGATATTTGTCTTTCTGACAAAGCAAAGTCTGCTCTTTTTTAGCAAGTTGGTGAAACCTTACATTCTCTAGCTAAACAGCTCTCTAGAGAGTGTAGGCCGCTCACAAGCTCATACTTCTGTGTTTGCAACAAGGGAGAAGCTGAGTAGGCGAATTCGCTCCTTTCGAGAATTGAGCTTTCTTGTTTTGCATTCGTATGCGACCCTTGGGTCACTAAAGTTTGTCGACCCTGACCCAAGGGTCGTTAAATTCAACACCTTCTCATTCTCCATTTGCGACCCTTCTTCGCGATAAGCCCCGCTTCGCGACCCAAGAAATTGTACTTTGCGCGATCTTACTGATCTTCGCGTTTTGACTCCGTAGGGTTGTAGCTAGACAAGGGAACTCTTTGTACAAGCTCGAGAACTCGAAGATACAACGCGAAATGAGGGAGAAAACTGCGTTACAAATATTGACCGAAGGGTCGCGAAAGTGAGTAGACCGCCGTGAGGCTGAGGGGGATCCAGAATTCTAATATCCTCCTCTTTCAGTCGATAAAACGAACAAGTAGATTTTCGCATACCAGCATGGTCCCACAGCTCATCTGTAAGGGCTGTAATAGCAGCCTCGAGCGTATGTACAAAGGCATCGAGATTCGGCTAGAGACGCACGGGTGAATCAGCGGAAAGAGTAGGTTCGGCGTGGGTGAAGCGACTCACAATTCTATCGAGCCTAGCGTCCATTGTATGAAGACTCATTGCGGGTCCAGTGGGTGTCATTACGGAGATAAGAGACTTAGGGAAAAGGGAAGAGAGACAAAGAGACTCACTGGCAAAAGCGCAGTTCATGATCCGAAGGGCTCCGCGGTCTTTGTTTGACTCGATACTCTATCAACCCACAGAGGAGACGCTGTAGCTCCTAGGTCAATGACTCCCGAAGTAGAAGGCGTTTTGTTGCGAAATCGACATTGAGAAGAACTTCCAACTTCTTTGATTTCCTCCTATTCAGCTCGATCGCGCCTTAACTGGTCTTCAGACTCATCAAATACTAGCTCAAGCAGACTGCAGCATTCGACACGCGTCTCTGGCTCTCTCACCTTCACTCAACCCGACTCCCACTCCCGACATCACTGAACCTCCCTAAACGATGCCTATTCCTCCAGGGCTTCATGGATGGTACAAGACTGCTTACCCGACTTTAGTCTTCAACCCTGATTGGCTAGAAGCGTGTGTAGAATACCTCCAAGTTAGTTTCATCTCCCTCAGCCTCTCACTCCCTCCTTATCCAAAGGCTGACCGAATGAATGTATTACTTCTAGGAGAGTGAACCTATAGCCTCGACAACTTCTGGATTGATCAAAGCAGTCGAAACTCAATTACTCTCTTCTGATCTCTCAACCTCAGTCAAACTCTCCTCACTCTGCAACAATCGACTCCTACTCTCCACCATTCACTTAGCGAGCTCACCAGATCAAGAGAAAGTACTCTACAGAGGTGGAACGAAGAAAAGTTGGTTATTCCAAATTCAACAAGTCGACGATATCTCTCATTCGGCGCAAAGTTTGATCGAGGTGTTACAGGAGAAGCGGGAATGGAGAAAGCTCAAGCTGAAGGGCGGGAACATGGACGGAGGGAGGGACATGAGGTTGGATGATGAAGAACAAGGTGCGGGAGACGAAGAGGAAAAGTTGATTTTGGCTGGAGGCAGTGGGAAAGAACCGATATTCCCGAGGGGAAGTGGCAAGTTTGTGCTGAGCGATGGAGAGAACTCTGTCAACGCGTTCGAGTTGCAAAGGATTCCAGGATTGGGTTTGGAGGAAGTGAAATTAGGTAGCAAGGTCAGCCTTCTCTGTCCACTGCTACCTCTCTTCGGGCATCAACTGACATCCTCACCGATTATCATGTAGATACTCGTACACGACGTCACATTCATCGATGGCGTCATGCTTCTCACTCCTCAAAACACGGTAGTGAAAGGACACGATGTCGAGGAACTTCAACAACTAGCTGAATGGACACTCGAGAACACCTTGCGACACCGAATCGAGTACGTTCCATTCTATCCCACACATCAGACTTGCTATCTCACGAAATCCTTCTGACTCATTCCTCGTCCATAGCCTCGGGCCTCTCCCAAAACCCGATCAAGTCAACGCTTCTCCTGCACCTCGCTCTCCAACTCCAAAGATCGAAGAAATGGATCACAAACCCGCTGTCTCTCCCACTGTACCTCGCACTGCGCCTAGAGCTCGAGCCGGACCTTCGACTGCCTCGACTTCTCGAGCGAAACCCTCTACTTCCTCCTCCTCAAATCGCGCCAAACCCGCTGCACCTCCTCATCCTGTCGCTTCTACATCTCGTTCAAAACCTGGACCTGCCCGTCAAGCCGCTATTCAAGACGATGAAGATGATTATTTCGACGATTCTTTCGATATCGATTACGATGCATTACAAGCTCAAGCTCAATCTCAAGTAGCAGCTTCTGGTTCCGGTCAAGGGAAAGGGAAGGGGAGAGCTATGGATACTGGCGAATTCGATGAGGATGAGGATATGGAAGATGATGAAGCTTGGAACGCGATGAATGAGGTCGAGATGCGTCCGCAGCCGATTAAGTCCATGAAAGGAGCAGGATCAGATGGAACAGTAGTCAAGGTCAAGGATGAACCGAGGTCGAGCGGAAGTCGACAAGAGAAGCAAGGAATCGGTGGGAAAGCTGGAGCAAAGACGGAAGTTTTGGAATTGGATTCGGACGAAGATGAGGAAGAACCGAGTGTGAAACCAGTCAGGAAGAAAGCGAAAGATGAAGGGAACGGGGTGAGGAAGGAACAAGGGAAGAAGAAGAAAGATGTCGTTGTGCTGGAGATCGACGACAGCGATTAGTTTTCTTTCTCGAAAAGACCTCAATTTTCGTTCGTTTCTCTCGTCTCGGTCGACACGGAGAGCAGGTGCTATAGCTGGCCTTTGTTCCACTGGAGTAGCTGGCTCATTTGTAATATGCGACAACCTGCAAATACGAGTTCTACACATTCGAGCGAGAGTCGAACTTGCTCTCCGGATCCAAGGACCTGACGTGCGGAAGACCGTCCAATTACCGCAGCGTAGTAATATCCTGCGAGATCTTGTGAGAACATGGGTTTGAACACAGCAATGATCAGCACCAGTCGACCATCTGTTCGGAAACGAATCGTGACCTACGGTTCGAACGGAATCCTCGTTGCCTGCACCACGGTGAAGGCGTTCACTCAGTCCATTCGAGGTCTTTCTCTCTGAGTAACTCCGATCATTCTCCATCATCCCTATCTTCGACGAATCCAACCAGAACTTTCATAACTCTTTCTTGTCGTTTCAGAATCGTTTGATCTCGAGTAGCTTGAAACGTCGGAACGCCCAGCTATACGATACGATCATAGTTTCAGTCTCGATACATTTCAATAGGATAGACTTGGAGAGCGGCCTCACTGTTTGAAGCTTCTCTTGTTGCGAAGTTTGTAATTTCTCCCATTTCTTCAACGTCGACTTGTCCCAATCTTTCAGCTTCATCGCTCGTATTTGTACTCTACACCAAGATCGCCCATCAGTCTATCTCGCAAGAAGTCCGACTCAGTAGAGCTACTCACGACAGTCCTGCCCTCGTCGCTTCAGATTCTAAACGATTCCTCTCGTCTTTCATTCTTAATTCCCAATTCTTCTGGTCGTCCCACATTGCTTCTATTGAGTCCAGGAATGCTCGATCCGTAGCGAGTGAATGTAAGATCGGTAATGACTCTGGAAAGGTAAGATTAGAGACGTCTCGGGATCGCGAGGTGGTCGCAACAGGTCGAGTCGAGTCTGATGCATTCGGTAGGGCCGTGAGAGTATTGAGGAGTGCATCTAGCTGGGCTTGAGAGGGTGCTGAAGATGAAGTTGAGTGATTTAGAGAGGAAGGAGCTGGAGCTGGTTCAGGCGTCGAATCTTGTTGTTGGCGCAGGGAGGCTAAGAGACTCTCTAGATCGTTTTGATCCATACTCAAGAGTGGGCTGTGAGGTGTGAGAAGATGGTACGGAACCTCTTTCTTTTATTTCGACCTTTCACTTCTTCCAAACTCCACGTTGTTATCTCATCGCAGTCTGGTCCTGTACATTATCGCTTTCTAATGTGTGGACCGTGAATTTCCTGTTCAGAAAAAAAAATCATATTTCCAGCTTCGTTAAGGTTGTTGGTTTCTGTTTGGGTTTCTGCTCCACCCTCTTGTCCCTGCTCGCGTCTCCCTGCTCGCGCTGCCTCGACGTAGCATCCATAGCTCGTTTTTTTTGAAACGACTGATGCTGGGTAGCGTACTGATCGGTGTCGGTGAAGCAGCTCGGAAAGCTTTCGAGCGAAAAGTCTGCTTCCTGCTGAGCTCCTTGCAGACTTCCCCCTTCGTTACTCAGACCAGTCTGACGCCCTGTAAGTCAATGTCTCGACGATGCTGTTGCGCGAGAATACTAGGAACTGTTGTACAATCCAAAACAGTGATAATTTCGAAAACCCGTCTATTTACAAACCGCTGCCTCCGTCGTTCTATCGCTCCTCACTTACCCATGACCTTGTTGACAAGAGACTCGGCTGTCAACTTTGTGTTCTCGATAATCGCCGGGATATCAGCTTGAACCGACATCCATCCAACACCCTCGATGGTCAGCTTCTCCTCCTTGCAGTATTCAGCGGCGTTCCACCCCAATCGCCCAGCCAAATCCGATTCACCATCTACCGGGTATCCCTTGTTCCCCTTCGGCTCATAGGTTGGTGATTCGCGGCAGACGAGGAAGACGTAACGATGGAATCGGAAATCAGGCGAAGGAGAGGGTGGGAGGTAGTTGGTGACGTTTGCATTGAGCCCGAGTTGATGCGCTGCACGCTTCGTCTTCTGGTCGAAGAGCATACCGGATTGAAGCCAGTGTCGAACCTGCGAAATCGAAACGAGATCAGTTTTCGATGTCAATATCGACTTTCTCAGATTAGCTACGCACGGGTCCAAGCATCTGTTCTCCTTTCATCAGGAGATCTGGATCCGTACAAATGATAGTGTAGGAAGCGGAAGGATCCTGTTTCGAAGCGATGCAAGATCAGCTTGACTTGCGGCGAGATCAGTCGGAAAGTAGAGGACGTACAGCTTCAGGGAACTCAATTTCAGGGATCTCCAGCACATCTGCTCTTGCGGGTTTCTCCCCTCTCGAGCAAGTCACCTTTGGATAGACGATTCGTACTTCACTCTTGATTTTGCTGGCTTGATCTTCTGGGATCACGTGAGGGATCACTTCGGCTTCGCGTAAGGCTTGAATAAGTTCGCTGGACATGGCTGCTGGTCGGAGTGAGTGGAAGCTTGAGCGCAAGTTGGGAAGAGAGAGAAATTCAACGTCATCGATTCGAAATTTCTGACCTTCCGTTTTCCAACGTTTTCACCATTCGGTTTGGTTCTCGAACCGACATAAGGTAGGGTGAAGCAGAAACGACCAGCGAGGAAGAGACGAGAAGCGTGCGAATGAAATGTGATTGTTGCGAAGCGAGAAACTCTCGTGAAGAGCGATCGTTCAGTCGACAGCGCTGCTCTACTACAGGAAGGAGCTCCGTAGAGAGTATGTATAAATTAACACGAGACAACATTGGGTAGGAAGGAACGAAAACCTAGAACGTAGATCCGAGGCAAGGGAAATCAGAAAGTGAAGAAAGAGTTTGTGTCGTTTTGCTCAAGGACCTTCGACGACCAATTCAATCGGTACATCCCTCACTACGTCTCCATCGTCGTCAAACTTGAGCTTGTAGACTCTTTCTCTGATCTTATTCTACATCGAGGGAACGTTGAATCAGCACAAGACCGAGTGAACGAGAATGGAGAGATAGGTGCAACTCACTTTTCCAGTACCGGTAGATATCGCGTAAGGTCCACCTTCAATGTAAGCTTTGTAGAACGATGTTGTCTCAGGGTATAGTGCTAGAACGGTAGTCCCGCTCGGGAAGGGATGCTCGGGATATGTTCGTTCGTCGCTTTTGTCAGGTAGTGGAATGATCGATTTGAGAGTAGTGTTCCATTTCCTGGTATCAGGGAGAGGTGTATCGGTCAACTGTGCACAATGAAGACAAAGGAGGAAAGGTTTAGGCTTACCCTCCTTCGGGAGTTGGATTCGCCGGGTCATAATCGACATCTTCGACGGTGTACCTGCTACTCTCGCAAAGATAAGCGACCTCATCTGTGAATATCAGGAGAAGAAAGGCTAACCTGTTCTTGTCGCCTTGTAAGCAAGTGAGGATCCTCCCTAAAATCCAATCTCCAGGCGCATCTCCAGGTATCGATTTCTTCGACTGCCGCACTGCGATCGCTCGACCAGGTTTCAACGGCAACTGTGCTTGTAGTGCTTCTTTCCGACCTTTGATCGTCGATTTCTTCGGGATTCCGAGAGCTTGCAAAGGTTGAACAGACTGAGGAGGAGGAACAGAGGTTGTGGGTAGACTGTGAGAGGGCAGGAGGGGAGTTTGTTTCGTAGAAGCGGATCTTGATAGTTGGGGTGCAGGATTGGCGGGAGATCCAGCTCGCGAAGCGTAAGTTGGTAGAGGAGAAGGGCCGGCAGAAGGAATGGGAGACCCAGCAGCAGAAGAGTTGTCTGCTTTCCGCTTCTTCGTATTTGGTCCACTTCGTTTCGGTGCGTTCCCTATATAGTATTCGTAAGTGTTGAGTCGGACGTGGAAACCTTAAGAGAGCAGAGAGAAGCGGGAGACGAACCTGAAACGACGTTATTCTCGAGTGCCATCGGAGTTTGAACAGCCATGAGGGCATCAAGGGTGACGATCGCCAAGTCGACTCGTCTGTTCTCAAGCATGTACAATCAGTCCTGATAAGAGAGCCTAACGTCTGCGAAAAAACTGAGAACAATAGATTCGATTGCGAGACGTACCTCATCTCGTCGTTTGCTTGTTCCTCGAGCGTGTCATAAGACTTGTCCAGTCTACCTTTGACCAAATTAATAGGCTTCTTGTCATCATCTAGCTCTGATTGGATTTGGTTGATGCTCTTCAAAGTTGAATTAATCGCTCCAGTGAACCCGATGTAATCGCGTAGCTGACTCCGAAGTTGTGCAGTCAGTTGTGCTGGATCTCCGTGAGATACCATAGCTTGCCAGCGAGTCGAGCGGGATTGCGTCGGGGTCAGACTTCTGGAAATTTTGTCCCTTGATCTCGAACTCTCCACAGCACAATCCTCTCGACCTCAGATATCGCCAGGGTGTTCTCGAGGCTAACCCTGGAGTCCTATCTTACGCGCTAGCTTGGAAGCGCTCTCATCCAGCTTGTCGTTCTCGCATGACATTCTTCTCTCTTCTCGCGGTTCATCGGCTGTGAAGCGCTCCGTATAGCTTCTGCTTGCTCGCGCCGGGATATAAAGTAGCTCACTAACCTTCTGTCGAGGTTCGCGTGCAGGGGAGACTCGCGTGTAGGAGGTAGGGTGTGAAAAAGTGGATTTTCGAGGTCGAATCTGTGTTCGCAGGGTGACAGCGAGCAGCAGAAAGGCTCAGCATTGCAGGGAGCGTCGAAGACAACGTTAGAAGCTTGGTCACGAAGCGAGCGACGGAATCAGGAATCTGTAACAATCTTGCAATCGACTTTTCGATTTCGCTTTCATTTTTAGTCTTCGTATCTGTCTGTACTTGACAGTAGACCTTGCTCTAGAACGCGCCACAGATTTCGAGCTCGTGTCCCAAGGAAGTTCGCGGCTCTCTAGTTGCTGGAGGTGGAGGGGCACGGATCCTCTTGCATCAAAGCATATCTACTCCAGTCAATTCCGCTACGGAAGTCGCTGCCTTCGTCTCTCTACACTATGCCCCCTCCACTGTCTACCCTTTCTACCGATCCGAGTCTGAGCCTTCCCCACTCAAGATGTCTACGATTCGACCGAGTGCCATTCTCGACGAATCCACAGATCAGTCGAACGCTTGCCTTCGGTTGCTAAACCTCTGAGCCACTTCACGCATCTTCCGTCTTTGCTTTCATTGACCAACGAATCAAATGCCACGATCGTAATCTGATGTTTGTCACGATCGAGACGAGCTCGACGGAGCAGTATTGAAACTTCGTGAAACGTCGATGACGATGGTCGGAGTTGAATTGGTGCGGCTGCTCGATTCACCTTGGCAACGAGAGCGCTTTAGAATCGAGATCGAGTTTAGAGGGCGGAGAGGAGATTGACGAGTTCTTCGTGATCGGCTAGTCGAGCTAAATCGAGGGGAGTGTTTCCATCTTCATCCTGTTGACGCGAGCTCGCGGGTCAGCACAGTCGCTATGGATAGTATCAGTGACGGAGGAACGAACTGTAGCGGTACCATTCGCACCATGTGCGAGAAGAAGTTTGACGATTTCCGTATGACCTGCGATTCTCAACAAGTCAGTGGGACTCGTCAGTCGAGGAGTAGGAGAGGTGACTCACCTCGATCAGTAGCGAGGTGTAAAGCTGAATAACCATAAGAGTCTCGCTGATCGATTTGACTTGCTTTCCCTTGTTCGCTCGAGAGAAAAGCTTCGAGTGCTGGATAGTCTCCCTCGATCGAGAGCTCGTGAAGTTTCGACAGAGGTCTACACGAGGAGTTGTCGTCAACGTGGAGACGCAGGAGATGTAAAGGAGAGAGGAAAGACTCACGCTTCATCGACGAAATCATCTCTGATTTGACTAACGCTCACCGCTTGTTCCTTGTTCTCGACTCGTTTCGGTGGTTCTTCACTCTGTGCGACGCCAGCTTCTCTGTAACCCAACGCCATAGCCTCTTGAACGTATTCCAACTTTGCTGTCTCTTTCCCCTCTTCTTGTCCCTCGTAATTTTGAAATTTCCCTAAATTATTCCATGCATCCCATTTCGCTCTCCCAGAGAAATCCAACATGCCAGGTCTCGGTGTTGTTGGTCTAGAGGTACAGGTGGCTATCTTGTAGAGAGAGTAGAGCTAGAGTGGATGCGAGGTTGAGTCAAAAATAGAAGAAAGGGGGAAAGAGAGAAAACGCGTACTTTTAGCTTTGTAGGAGTTGAAGTCGAGATGTTTGATTTAGCTATCCATTCTACTGCTTGATCGAATGAAGACATTCTAGGAATGTGACAGGAGGGAGAGTAAGGCGGACGTGTTTTCGAATTCTCTCTCCTTTCTCGTTTCAATTGTATGAATCCTCGACCTCGTTCACCCGGTTCACCAAGTAAGAAGAGGAAGAACAAGATGTCGGGTCCACTTCGAACTAAACAACCTCGCTTACTCTCTTCCCCTATCGCTCAACTTTCCCTCCTCATCTCTTCATTCTTCATCTCGTTAATCTTGTTCCGCACTCCCTCTTCCCTCTACTCTCCCACACAATCAAGGATATACACTCCACCACCGAATCCACCTAGTCACGCAATCTCAAACACGATAGTAGTACCCGCTTACCATGAAAGAGCCAACGTTAGACCCCTCGTAGAAGCAGTGTTTGGCGCATTGAGGGAACGGGATCAGACAGAGATCGTCATTGTAGATGACAACAGTCAGGATGGGACAGTCGAAGAGGTACAAAAGTTGAACAAGGAGGGTTACCAAGTCGAATTATTAGTGAGAACGAATGAGAATGGTTTGAGTTCGGCAGTCTTGAGGGGATTCGAGGTTGCGAGGGGTCACAAATTGGTAGTAATGGATGCGGATCTACAAGTGAGTCTCTTACCTATCGCTTTTGACATGTTTGATCTAATCATTCCCGTTCCTTTCCAGCATCCTGCTTCAGCGATTCAACCCATGTTTGACGCACTTTCCCCTTCGACACCTCTCGCACTTGGTACAAGATATGGTGAAGGAGTATCAATGTCGCAAGGCTGGCCTTTGCACAGACGGATCATTTCATGGGGAGCGAGAACTTTGGCGACACCTTTAACGAGTGCGAGTGATCCAATGACTGGGTTCTTTGGCATTATGAAGGATCACGTACGTTGATTCTTTCCGTCTCATTCGAGGTATAGCACTAACGACGACTCGTATTTTCAGCTACTTTCTTGCAAACCGATCAACTCTTCGGGATTCAAAGTCGCCCTCGAAGTTTTACTCAAAACCCCGAAAGTCCCGATCCGCGACATTCCTTACTCGTTCGGTATTCGTACTATCGGTTCCTCGAAACTCTCGTCCAAAGTCATGCTCAAATACGTCGGACAATTGATCACTTTATACGTTTGGAGTTGGGGGATTTATTTTCATTTACTCGTCGCATTCGGAGTGACGTTCGGGGTCAACGTCGTCGATGCTTTGTGGAGGGAGAGGAAGAGGTTCAAGACGAGGAGTATGGAGTACCCTTTAGGTGGATATCATCCGGATGGAGGGAAAGCTCCTCTCGTGACGAGACAGGGAGGGTTGTTTGGAAGGAGTAAAGTCATTGAAACTAAACGTTTCCTGTAGTCCTACACACGCACACTGTAAAGATATTCGACACTTGCTAAGCTAGCGTTTGAGCGAGCAGATACGAAGTGATTTGTCCTTCGCAAGTTCGGCCTCCTCGTTTCGATTGATCGAAACCGTTTATCGCGTTACGTTGAGTTTCCTCCTTATCGCTTTTGCTCTTGCTCCTCTATGCTTGCTTCACTCGCTCAGTTGGTTGGTGTAACTCCTGTTTTTGAATTGGCTGTATGCGTTTTCTTGGGGTTCGAGACGGCGCGGGGAGGCCCTCCCTTCTTTCAATTCACCTCTTTTCCCACCTTTATCTCCCACTCTATACACAACACTCTGGACGACATACAACATACTAGAAATTAGCTGCAAGCAAGTAGAGGATGTCTTCCAACCGGGAATCGTTAGAGTCGAACGTTCCTCGTGGCAGCATCTCGAATCTCAACCGCAGTTCATGGGAAGATGAGGAGGAAGGAGGAGACTACAACTCTCCATTGTTACCAATCAGTCACAAGAGGGAATGTTCGACTTCATCATCATCATCAGGGTCAGGTTCAGAGGGATCCATCAAGAATTTAAAGTCGAGAAGATCTACAAGAATTCGTCGAGAACACCGCCTTTCTCAACTCTTCAAGCTCGCTACTTGCTTCTTCCTTTCTCTAACGGCACTAGTAGGGTTGGGGACGTGTAGTTATGCCGGATTGGTCCTGTACGATTTACATTCGGCGTATGCTCAAGCCGTTTTCAGTCCTCCTCTCGAACCCCTTCCTAAACCTGTCGAACACCTCGTCTCTCCCTTCTCACCAACTCCATTACTCTCCAACGTTCAACATGAACTCGATCAACGACTCTTATCCCTCTCCCTCCCTCCCTCGACTCTACCCTGCGACCAACTCTCCTCTCCCTCGTTCGACGGAAACTCCACTTTCTCCGCCCGTTACTCTTCCCTCCCTCATTCCGGTCCGTACCTCCTCGCACTCAACCTCTACAACTCTCAAGAAGTCCTACCAACCCTCTCGAAAACCCTCTTGACCGTCTCCGATTTCTTGGGTCGACAAAACGTTCACGTTTCAATCTTTGAAAATGGTTCGACCGACAACACTACCCTCGCTCTAGCTCACCTCGCTGCTGCACTATCGACATTGGGAGTAGGACATACGATAGTGAGCGATTCGAGGCCGACAGATTGGAAACGAGTAGATCGGATCGCTCAGCTCGCAGTTTATCGCAATGTCGCCCTCGCACCCGTTTCGAAAGGTTTACATGGGAGGGAGTTTGAGGATGTGTTGTTCATCAATGATGTGTTTGCGGGACCGGTCGACGCGTTGGAGTTGCTTTGGCAGAGGAGGGAACAAGAGGCGGATGCGGCTTGTGCGTTAGATTGGAGAGGGACAAAGGGATTCTTGTCGAGGTGGGGAGCTGGAAGTGTCAAGATGTACGATAGTTGGGTAAGCTCTCTCTCACTTGCGGTATATTGGTTCGAGAACTGACTCTTTCTACTGCGATTCATCGTTTTTCAGGTCACTCGTTCGATCAATGGCAATATGCTTCGTAATCGCTTAGATATTTGGTCAGAGGGAAGGCACGGTGTCAGGGAGCTGTTCGATCAAAGTGGAGAAGAAGCTAGTCGGGAACGATTGAAACGAGGTTTACCCATTCCAGTTTGTAAGCTTTCTTTACTTCTTCTCGACAAGCTTTACAGAGCACTACTGACGGCTCCACACGCTCTACAGACTCGTGTTGGAACGGTATCTTGGCGATTAGTGCAGAACCTTTCCGAACGACCGGAATCAATCCTCGAATCAATGATCGGATAGGGCCCTTCACTGAAGCGAAGACCGAGATCAGCAGTTTACAGATGTCCCCGAAGCCGACAGAGTTCAGGAGTGCGCTCTCTTCGATCGGAGAGTGTGGTGAGTAATTGAAGTTGATCGAGACGCGAAAAACTACGAAACTGACTCTCGATCTATTCCATGCTCACAGCTGCCTCCGAATGCAAGACTCTCGCACGTGATTTCTGGCGTCGAGGTTACAATCGCTGGCTGGTCAGTCTCATCTCGTTCGCTCTTTCGTCAGCGTAAACTGACTAATTCCCGTCACTGCAGATTGTACCCACTATTCACGTCACTTACGCTCAATCCGTCTACTCTCATCCTCACCTCCTCAACATTGTCGATCAAGCCCGAAAATACCTCACCTTGGAATCGACATCGTTGCTCCTCTCCTCGAAGATAGACTGGTCTCTACCCGAATGGAGTGCTCCTCAGACCGTCGTTTGCTGGCAGTGGGCAAGAGGTTGGCATATAGATTTACCAGGATGGAGGTCGAGCTTGGAGAAAGCTTGGAGATGAGCTTCTCTTTCGCATCGTTTACTTAGCTTTAAAGGGAAAAAAAGGGGTTCTGGCAGGTCGTTTTCGCTCGTACTTACTAGAAAAGTTTCTAGCTATCACTCTTTTTGTATTACTTTCATCGTTCTTTTGTGCATACCCCTCTCTCTCTCTCATTTTTTTGCGTGCTTTTTATTCCCGACTCGCAATCTTTCGATACCACGTTGGAGATTCCCCGCCCCAAGTTTTACCTCCATTCCCCTCTTGTGATACTCTTGTTCGAGCTTAGAACTCTTGTATAGACACACTTGTAACACTCTTCACCCGTTCTGCTCTCTCGCTGAATCGAATTGCTTTAGCGGAATTGTTCTTTAACGTCGTCCCGAACGCCATCCAGCAAGGGCTCGAGGCTTCTTAGGTCGTCATCATACCTTATGAGCCGTTTTCATACGAAGGAACGAGTGGTCGAACGCGTGTGCACGACGAGTCAAGTGTGTCAAAATCTCGCAATGGCGTTGACAAGGTTTTTGAGCCGATATTCGCGCGCTCTCTTTCTGTATATTTGGCTTAGTCACAGTTGCTGATCGCTCTACATGAGAGACAGTGACTCGTAGGTCGGATTTTCCCAGAATGAAAAGGAATAATTTGCAAGCTCAAAGTGACCAGTCTCCCTCATTGATTCCTTTGTACCATTCTCATCAATTTCACTCTTCTACGAGCATCCAGTATCCATCTAAGACCCCATAGTCCAATCGCAGTCGGCATTAAGATCTGGAAACTTAGCCAAAGACGACAAAGATGAATTCCGATGCAGGATTCCGGTTTATCGTCGACTCGGACTCCAGCCCTCAAGTCGTCGACATTCATCCAGTATACTCCTGACTGCTTCAACTTTTTCAGTACGGCGTTCCTCACGCAGCTCGGCCATCTAAAGCAGTGAGAGAGTGAGAAGCGTTAGTTGCTTCTCCTGGGTCCGCAATGACGCTCTTTGTGGACGGTACAAGATCACGGGATGGAAGGAGCTCACGTTGGATTGTCATAGAACCTCGGCTGGATTCCTCGGCTGTAAGCGTTTTCGAGCATCGGTCGAATCTTCTTCATCCGTCCTTCGTTGAGATTGGTACTTCCGACGTTGCCGAACAATTTCGTGAGACTCGCACTCGCTAGCGGGGCGACTTCTGGACCGTGTTCGAATTGGTCGAGTTTGTCTAGAGGGGCATCGAAGAAAACGTCCCGAGGCTGCTGAGCGAGAACGTCTTCAAGCCGACAACTTCCGGAACAGACGATCGTGATGGGTCGAGGTGTGAGCTTCCCGGTGACTGCGTCGTAGGTCGTGAGGAGGTTACGAGAACGGAGGTGGGAAAGGTAGTTGATCACGAAAGAGTGTACGATACTTGCGTCGCGATCTTTGTAATCGAGTAGGAGGTGAAGCGATCGATCCTCGCGTAGGAGCTGAAGCGAAGTCGAGGGTATATTGCCATAGAGATCGCTAACGGAGATTATAGCAACGGTCAGCCATATCGAAGCGAAAACAGGTCGGCAGTGATATCAAGCACTCACGAAAACGACTCAACGCTTGCGTTGCCAGAGTTTGCATGGTCGAATAGGGCTTCGAGCGGATCAAGGTACAACGACTTGAAAGACTGGTGTCCTCGGAAACCTGGCCTTTTGTGACTAACCTGATGGATGAGCCACGACAAGAGTTAGGGTGAGCACGTAAAAAGAGGGAAAATAGGAGCTCACCGCGAGATCGGTAAAACTCCAAGAATAAGGTCCCGCATGTACATGTACGAGGTGTAAGTCGGCTTCGAACGATTTGACGCCTGAAGCCAATCCGTCGAAAAGGGGGAGATTCCGCTCATCTGCGCAACAAAGCTTTCAGCCCAGAAACGGACCATAACGTCGTAGTCGAGACACTTGAAGAGACTGACAGTCGTTGTGAGAATGCATGTTCTGCGTTAGAGCAGAGAGCGGAAGTTAGTGCCGGGAGGAGTAGAGCGGTAAGAGACTTGGACTGACCCTGGAGAAATCCCAATGTGCTGTTGATACAGACCAGAATGCTGCGAAGATGGCTGCCACAGTGAACCACCTCATCATGGATATTGAAGGAGAGCGGCAGAGGCAGGAGAAGAGAGGAAAGTGAAGCCGCGCCAGTGGTGAGAAAGGGAACGGGAAAAGTTGGGGAAAGGCCCCCGTAAAACGTCCGACTTTCGTGAGTGGCACCGCTTCGCTAAAGGCAGGCGGGTTGAAGCGGACGAGCGTCAGTAACGCCTATTCAAGCTTCAAAGCCGACACCAAAGGAGGAAAGCGTGAGGAAGAGGGTAAATCAGCATGGTCTATTACCGAAATGCCCCTCTAACCAGATTTTCAGCTGTTCAGATCTGCCTCAGAGTCGGAGCAAGGCCATAGCGGAAGACAGGGACGGCTAGAGTCCAGAGAGAGAGCATGCCGAGTACAGGGAAACTGCTCAAGTCTCAAACTGCTTAAGTCTCCTCCTCATTAAGGGTACGAGTCGACGTAGGCGAGACACAGGTAACACTCGCTCACACGAGGCGATGCCAACGAGATTGACGAGAGACGGTCGATTGAGAGTGTGTCAACATTATAAGAATTGCAGGTGTAAAAAGCGGCAGTAAACGACAGGAAAATTCTCGTAATCTCTACTCACATATCGCCCACTCAACGACAGTACTATTTTTTGTTCCCGAGACGAGCCTTCAAGTTGAGCTTGCCGCCGGGTGCAGCACTTGACGCTTGCGGGCGATTGGCGACGTTAGCCATCCAGTCTGGTTTGGTCGATTGATTGAGCTGTCGATTGCCATTACCTCCGTAATTCAGCGGAGGAGGATGAGGTTGTTGAGCGTTGGAAGGGTAGTTCTGGTGTTGCATCATCGAGGGAGGTGGTCGATTCGCTGCATAGCCATTCTGAGATGCGAAACCTGGAGGAGGAGGAGGATAGTTTCCGTTCATTCCTCCATTGTTGAACGAGGGTGCCATTCCCATTCCTCCTGAAACGAGTGAAGGGGCAAAATGTGAAGATGGAGGAGGACCGTAAGCGTTTGGAGGTGGTGGAGCGAAAGCAGGAGGCGGACCGTTGTAAGCTCCAGCGGGAAAGTTGTAACCGGGAGGAGGAGGAGGCGGAGGAGCACCAGCGTACGGTCCGATTGGTGGCATTGGTTGAGGACGAGGTTGGATCATCGGTTGTTGCTGTTGTTGAGGTAAACCTTCTAAGAAAGCAGCTTGCTGATTCTCCTTGAGTTTCCGTCGATCGTATTCATGAGAAGAGACGAATTCACGCATACTGTAGGTTCGCGTTTGAGTATCCAATCAGCACGGGACACGAGACCACTGAGAGATGGACGGGAACCTACCGAGAAGGTTCAGCAGGGAAAGGCTCGACCCAAAACCAGTCGTGATCGAGTGCTTCCGAGGCAGTAAGTCGTTGTTTCGGATCGAGCACGAGGATCTTGTCGATGAGATCTGCGAAAGCTTCGGTATCGTAGCTATTCACGAAGAATCTGGTCAGAGACTGAACTCGATCCCTTTCGCAAGTGAAATTCGAGGACTCACTGATTCGCATCGGCCCTGATCGTGCGAGGTCCAGTCTTCCACTGTTGTTGATTCTTGTCGATTCCCTCAACTCCTGGTAGAGAGTTCCAACCAGGCATCGATTCCTCAGTCGGCGGTCCACACGCACTAGCAGATAACGCACATGATCAACGACATTCGAGATGAAGAGTCAAGTGAAGTGAGACTCACGCAAAGATGAGTTGAGCTTGATGAAGATCGGAATTTCCAGGAAAGATAGGCGTTCGCTTGAACATCTCGAGAAGAATGCACCTGTTGCAAGCTCGAGTCAGCGAAGAGTAGAGAAAAGCACAATGAGAGAGAGACATACCCGACTCCCCACATATCGACAGGGTAGTGATACTTTCGCTCGCCGAGGAGGAGCTCAGGAGGTCGATACCAACGAGTGACGACGCAACTCGTGTAGTCCTGTCGAGAAGGCATAGCATTATTAGCGCAACTGCTTGATACGACGATGGAGGAAGATCAAGCTTACTCGTGGTACTTCAGGAGGTTCCATACTTCGTGCTAAACCGAAATCGGCAATCATGAGAACTCCCTTATTGTTGATGAGCAGATTCGCAGCTTTCATATCTCGATGTAGGATACCATTCTATACATGAGGGACTGTCAGGGAAGTTGTCATCGAGAGTCAGCTGGCAAGGGACTCACTCGATGAAGATAAGCTGTTCCCTCGAGTAGCTGTTTCCCGTATTGTTTGATCTCGGGTACTTCGAGTTTGACCGAAGGGTTCTCGAGTAATCCAGCGAGATCGTGATCCATGTAAGGGAACACCATGAAAGTTCGACCAACTTCGAAATTCGTAGGATCACCTGACTCGAATCAAGTCGAGTCAGTATCGTCGGAATAATGAGGAAACGGGAACTCAAGCGTACCTGGATCGAGTGCCATGTCGACTACTGGAACCACGTTAGGATGATCGAGTTGTTTTAGAATACGAATTTCTCGAACCGAGGTAATCGGCAACTAGAAACGATCGATCGACTGTCAGTACGAATCGTAATAAGAAGAGAGGAAAGCGCAAAATAGACTGACCCCGTCACCTTCGTTGTGGAAGATAATCTGCTTCAAAGCGACGACATCCCCCTTCCTCACTCTCAATCCTCTCTTCCAATTCTCGTTCTCCTCCATTCTCTCCTCTTCACTGACAATCGCATCCTCCTGTCCTCTCACTCCTTTGTAAACGACTCCGAAAGTACCTTCTCCCAATTTTTGCTGCAAAGTGTATTCGCTAATGTGAGAAGCACCGAAGAACTTGTGTTCCTCCTTCTCGGGCTTCACTGATTCAGCTTCACCGACCGTATCGACCGAGTCTTCAGGAGGGTCGACCCAAGAATCGCCTAATCCAAATTTGCTTCGTACTCCTTCGAGATGTTCTTCTTCTTCTTCAACGGTAGATGCAGGTTCAGCTGGAGTGACCTGACCTAGTGAAGCGGGAGAATCGGTCGAGGTTACAGGATCTGTCGGTCGATTACCGAGATGATAAGGAGCTGGTGGAGGATTTGGGTAAGAATCGGGTTTCGGTTCGACAAGGAGAGGAGGAGGTGGAGGTGGAGGCTCGACATTGGCTTCGAATCGAGAAGCGGCACCGTAAGACGGTCGCGAAGGTTCGATGTGAGCTGGAGGACGAGGGAGAGGTCGATTCTGAGCGATAGGTGGTGCGGGTCGATCGAAAGAATTGTCAGAGGCGCGAGGAGGAGCGCTGTCCAGGGTAGAAGGTCCCATTCGAGATCGGTAATTACCCTGCGAGAAGTTCATCGACACCGGTTCGTGGCTTGAGGGAAGAGGAGCAAAGTTGTCGGCGGGAGATTGAAGAGGAGGTTGAGGAGGACGAGATCGATGATGAGATGGTGCTAGACTCTCGATAGCTCGGACAGGTTTGGAAGGTAGCGAGAGATCGAGATGGCTGGTGGGTAAAGGTGGAGAAGGTGAGTTTGTTCGTCGCCGTTGATAGTCTCCTTTCCCTCCGTTACTTCGATCTTCTGATCTCCTTCCATCACTATACTTCCTGTTGTCCGCATAACCTTGATTGAGCCTGCCCTCCTTTATCTCTCGCTCTAATTGCTGTTTCCTTCGAGGCGACATGACCGATTTCCTATCCCACACCGGAGATCTCGAAACTTGACGCTCCTCCTCGTCCTCACTCATCGGAGTTCTTGAAGGTGAACGTCGGCTCCTTCTCGGTTCGACAGAAGGTGAACGTCGAAGTCTCTTCTGAGGTGGAGGATCGTGTCGGTCGTGTTCGTGACGAGGCGATCTTCGTTCTTCGCCTTTCCAACGTTGTGGAGAACGAGATCTTGATCGTCTGCGACCGTGGTCCCTTCGTGACGTATGTCGATCTTCATCCCGGTACGACTGGTGGATCTGGTCTCGACGATGGTAATATGGAGGGGACGATTCCCTTCTTCGACTTGGACCTCGCTCGTCGTATCTCCTATCTTCTCCATGCCTTCCCCCTCCCCCTCGTCCTCCTCCTCCGCCACCACCGTAGTTACTATCATACTCTCCTCGTGCAAACCTTTGATCGTGTCTCTCCCGAGAACCCTCCCATCGATAAGTCTTCTCTCTCTCCTGATTCCAATCTCCCTCGACCCCCTTTCGTTCCTTGGGCGCAACTTCGACACTCGGTCCATCGTAAGGTAAACCACCGAAATCTTCCATTCGATCCTGCCTCAATTCGGGAATNATTCGTTTCGGAGGTGAAAGNGGATCGCGAGGGAGAGTGNGTTCGTGTTTGAGGGCTGCGACGGCGACGAGATCGAGGGTAGAAATGCTGGGTGACGGTGTGAGACGATTCGTAGTAGAGTTTGAGCCAGGGGCATCTCGCATCCTCGAATGGTGCGATCTCTTGCGGAAAGGGATGGGAGGTGAGGATTCTTTCAAAGGTGAAGGAAGTGGATGTAAAGCGACGCCTCCTCCTCCTCCTCTTCCATTCGAAGCGGAAGATGATACTTGTTCAGGTTTGTCTGTGAAGCTAGGTTTCGGTGGTAAACCCGCTACGCCCAATCCAGCTCCCGTCGTCGATTCTTCCTGAATCCCCTCCCGCTCTTTCCCCTTGCCTTTCCCTGTCTCGCTCTCCTCTCCCTCCTCTTTCGATACTTCCCGTTTAGCTCTACCAGCTTCCCCTAACACAGCGAATGGGGTCTTTGGAGAAGGTTTAGATTTAATCGCCAAACTGTTGATAGATTTCTTGCCCTGATTCGATACGGCAGATAGTTGATTTTGTAGAGCTTTGGCTGCGAATCCAATGGCGACCTTGGCTCGTACTGGAGCTGCTGGAGTTGCGGTAGAAGGTGTTGTTGGATTGATTGATTTCCCATCTTCTTCCTTTTCGACTCTAGCCGCTCCAATCCCATTAATCTTGATACCTGTAGATGATGTAGATGCTGCTGGAGGTACTGTTGGTGCTATCGAGGGAGGTGGAGGTGAGGTTGGACGAGGGTGTTCATCGATCTCCCCTTCTTCAGCTTCACGGGAGACTGGCATACGTGCCATACTTGAGTCTGTACTCCTCGTGTCGTGCGAGCTAAATGCCGAGAGTGTGGTCGGAAGTGGAGAGAGGTGAATGAAAGAACGAGATACCCTTCGCGAATTTCGCTGGTCAAGACAGAAAAAAAGTAGTGCTTTGCAATGTTTGGAATTGTATACGTAACGAGTAGGAAGAGCAGTAGGGTATTTATATACAAAGGAGGTACAGCACTTAAAACAGAACGAGTGAAGGGGCAATCTCTTTATGACTTGTTGATTTTTCGGTTTTCACCATTCAAACTCGCTGTTCGAGATCACTCGCGCGTCAATGGGAGGGCAGTGAGTGGAAGAAGAACGGATGTGCGTACCCGTTACACTTGCTGAAGAGGTAATCTTTACCATTGACAGAGATCAAACCGTCTTTGAGGGTAACCTTCCACTTGTTCTTGACTCGTTGAACCTAATGAAAATTGGTTCTCCCAATTCTTCAGCTCTAGATACGAGAGAAAGAGGTTACAAGGAGCGTTACCTTCTCGTATAGAGCGATTACGATATCACCTCCTTGATCCTCTCCTACGAGTTCAGCTTCTTCATCCAATTCATCCTCGGAAGAATCCAAATCTGAATTGATAGCATCCTCGTCTTCACCCTTCGTACCAGACTTGTCGTCACCTTCCTTCTTTGTCGCGCCCTGTGAGTCGTCACCAATCTCAACACGTCAATTATAAAGTAGAGGACGTTTTTAAGAGATGGTTGGGCGAAGACTCACAGATTTCAAAGCCTTTTCTTGTTGTTTCAACATTTGTTGATGCATGGCGACTTGTTCCGGAGTCAAAGGAGGGAACTGTTTCGCTACTGGACCCATTCGTTCATCTCCCGAGAAATCTGCGACCCTAGATTGAGCGAGTTTCAACTCCCACAACCTCAACAACTCTTGTAGGACGGCTTCTTCCACTCCAATTTGTTCAAATTCGGGTCGCACTTGTTGTACTACGTCATCTATGATTGAGCGGTACACTCCGGGCTGAGTACGAGAATGAGACGAAGTTGAAAGGTTGCAAAGTCATCAAGAGCGAGGAGTAAAGTGGAACCGAAGCAGATGGAGAAGGAAACAGGAAAGAGGGCAAAGGGGGGAGTACGAGTGAGTGTTAGCCTTCGTTTCAATACAGGACTACGAGAGAGGGAGAGGGACAAGGGTGGGAGAGAGTGGGATAGAGGGGAGGGGAGAGGGAGAGAGAGAGAGAGAAGAGCGTACGACTTGACGATTGCTCATGGCTATATCTGTCCTATTCTACTCTCTCTCCCAGTGTATTCAGATCGAGTAGCAAGTGAAGTGGAGGAGAGAAAGAGGTGACTAAACGGGTTCGACTCGTCTCAGTGGAAGCCAACTTGACTGTCTTCCCCATCTACCTAGGTCGCCCCACTTACTCTCTATCCCTATTCTATCAGTCATGTTCTCCCTCCGCCGTGCCGTCGCTCAAGCTCCTCGTCGTCTTACTCGAGGATACGCAGAAGTTGCTTCCTCCGACAAGCTCCGTCTCTCTCTCGTTCTCCCTCACGAGGTAAGCCTACTCTATCCTCTATACTGATTGTAATCCCTTCAATCGGGAGATCAGCGCGATCCAGGGGGCTGTGAGGTGGGATTTCGAGGATTGATTTAATTCCTCACTCACGTTGCAACCAAACACTCGGCAAGTACACGAGACTGATCTATAATCCATTCATATAACAGGCTATCTACAAATCGCAAGATGTTGTTCAAGTCAACCTTGCCGCTGAATCCGGTGATCTCGGTGTGTAAGTCGAGAAAACCCCATCTCAGTCTACTTCTACGGTAAAGGTCTAGTCGTATGCGAGGCGAGTGATGATTCAAAAGGAATGCAGAGATTGATTCGAGCGGGAAAAGTCGAGACAAAGTTGGGAATGGGATGGATTGCGAAGAGTTTCTCAAAGCCTCGTTTCCTTCGGATGTCTATACTAATGAACGCATGTTGCTCTACTCTCTTAGCCTCGCCAACCACGTTCCCTCGATCGAATCCCTCAAGCCCGGTGTCCTCGAAGTCATTGAAGGTTCCTCCAACGAATCCAAGAAGTGGTTCGGTAAATCCATCTCTCTCTCCCTAGCTCTCAACTCCGAAGTAACGTGGACTAATTGGATTTGATGATGTGGGACAGTCTCTGGTGGATTCGCCAACATTCACCCTAACAACACTTTGACTGTCAACGCTGTCGAGGCTTGTGAGTTTCTAGCTCTCCTTTTCTCCCTTTCTAAGTTACGCTTGATTCTCATCCCTTGCTCTCTCTCGCTCTCTCTCGCAACCAGACCCTCTCGATGCTTTCTCGCCCGATGTAAGTCCTCCATCCCTCTCCGTACCATGCGCTCGAAAACTGACCTTTTTGCTTCGTCGACACGAATGATTAGGCTATCCGATCTGGTCTCGCCGAGGCGCAACGCGTAGCTGGTGGATCCGGAACTGAGGAGGAGAAGGCAGAGGCAGCTATCGAAGTTCAAGTTTACGAGGCTCTCCAAGCTGCTCTCAAGGCTTAATTGAATCCCGTGTAGAGAGTTCTGAGGGGGGGGAGAAGAGAGAAGGGGGGATTAGAATATTTGTCGTGTCTCGTGTGTCTAAAAAAATACAGATGAAAAAAGTCTTTCTCTATAGTTTTACGTAGTGAATGATAGGAGAATGAGAGCATTGAAAGTCAGTTTGAACGAGAGTTTTGGCGAAATCACTTGAAATCGAAACCTCCGAGGTTGACTTCAATCATTTCACACCGTAACCCTCGCTTCCCTTTCACAACAGTCTCAAGCAGTACTCCAACCCGAATACACTACCACTAGTCAGCGTTCAAGTCCTCCCGAGTTAGTGGTTGAGTACCGCTTTCCTTCGATTCATCAAACCAAAGTATGCCGGCAACAACGAATGGCGCCCCAATCTCGACCTCGAACAAGTCAAGGGGACAACTGAAACGATTAAAGAAGAAGCAAAAAGGTGGAGCAAAGCAAGCGAACGAGGAAGACAAAGTGGACGATGAGAGACCTATTGAGAAACCCGCTCAACCTCTACACGTACGTTGTATACCCTCTGAGATCTCTCGAAGGAATAACTGGACTGAATTGGTACCTCCCATTGCTATAGGAGGAGGCGAGGGAAGATGTCAAGTTGGAAGATGGACTCGATTCGAGTGGTGCAGTTCCAAAGGGATTCGAGGATGTATTCAAGCATTTCCAAGTACCAGATCAAGTCAAGGTGAGTACTCAAAACGCCTTCACTTCGACCCGTCCGCGATGTCAAGCGCTGAAATCAGTTCTCACAGGCTGAGAACTCGTCCCACATCACTGGAGACGACAAAGGAGAGATTATTTATTCAGACGACGATCTACCATCCGAAGATGACGAAGCCGAACAACAAGAAGTATCGAAACGGAAACAACGCAAGATGAACCGATTGTCAGTAGCGGAATTGAAACGACTCGTTTCGAAACCCGAGGTCGTCGAGTGGGTCGACGTCTCTGCGCAAGATCCGAGGTTGTTGGTCATGATCAAGAGTCACAAGAATACTGTACCAATTCCTCAGCATTGGGGACAGAAACGGGATTATTTGGCTGGCAAGAGGGGTATCGAGAAACCTGCTTTCCAATTACCTAGTACGATCCACTTCCCTCTCGATTTTTTAACTTCACGATGAGCTGATGGGAAGTTCGTGTATCTCAGGTTTCATTGCCGATACTGGTATTGCGACTCAACGAGATGCGATCAAGGAAAAGGAAGAAGGACAATCTTTGAAACAAAAGACTCGTGAACGAGTTCAACCAAAGATGGGAAAGATTGATATCGATTACCAGAAACTTCACGACGCATTCTTCAAATACCAGACGAAACCTAAAATGACTGAATTTGGTGAACTGTACGCTCATCACCCTTCAGAACCATCTCCCCTCGTTGTCTTCGTGCTGATGATCGAGGAGGTGGCGTATAGATACTACGAAGGGAAAGAGTTTGAAACGAAATTGAAAGAAAAGAAACCTGGAGACTTGTCACCAGAACTCAAAGAAGCATTATCGATTCCTCCTCTCGCTCCTCCACCTTGGCTCATCTCGATGCAACGTTACGGTCCACCTCCCTCTTACCCCAACTTGCGGATTGCAGGTTTGAACGCTCCGATTCCAGAAGGGTACGTTCTGGCTCTCTCTTCTTTCGTATCTTTCCGTTCTGACGACAATCATCTTGATCGAAATAGTGCTGCATGGGGTTTCCACCCTGGTGGGTGGGGTAAACCTCCTCTCGATGAGTATGGTAGACCTTTGTATGGAGATATTTATGGAGTTACCGAGGATGCGAATAGTTTACAGGTAAGCGCGGAGAACTCTGGATCGATCGGGAAGTGCTCGAGCTGATACAGTATCTTTCTCGTGTACAGTCTGGGGAACCTATCGAGAAGGAACCTTGGGGAGAATTGGAACCCGAAGTCGAAGGTAAGTTTCACAGACGCCGTCTTGCATTTTCTCCCTTGAGAAGCTGACCGTGGATCTTGCTTTCTATATAGAATCCGAAGAAGAGGAAGAATCCGATGATGATTCAGATGCAGAGGAACCAGTTATTGGAGATGGATTATCGACCCCTGCGAACGGACTCGAAACACCTTCAGGACTCGCTTCCGTCACGTCGACAGTACCAGGAGGACTCGAAACTCCCGATTTCCTCGAATTGCGAAAGCGACGAGAAACGACTACTACGACGACACAAGGAGAAGAAGAAGAAGAAGACGAGGAAGATTCTGGACCGAAAGAATTGTACCAAGTCCTACCGGAGAAGGAATCGAGAATGCGTGGATTCATGGGTTCGGATCGAACTTACGACGTATCTGCTCTTTCTCGAGGAGGAGGTGGAGGAGCGGCAGGTGGATCGAAAGCTCCAGTTTTGGGTCAAGAGGAGAGAGGTACGAAACGTAAAGCTGGTGGAGTCGATATTGCGCTTGATGCGGCGGATCTCGAGGGTTTGACAGAGAACGAGTTGAGACAGAGGTTCGAAGCGGCGGGTAATCAACGAGGTGGTACTCATGAGGATTTCAGTGATTTCGCTGCGAAAGAAGTGGCGAAGAGAAGGAAAATGGGTGA